>Ga0172378_10000876_pt1 | contig 27272 bp, 17 predicted proteins | sample GrowelOW332metaG_FD_119755 | JGI IMG/M metagenome (GOLD analysis project Ga0172378, IMG submission 119755) | Groundwater microbial communities from an aquifer near a municipal landfill in Southern Ontario, Canada - Pumphouse #3_1 metaG | ecosystem: Environmental > Aquatic > Deep subsurface >...
AGTATTCATTTAGTGGCCTCCTTTTGTATGCGGTAATTCCTGTTTACCATTGACGTTAACAATCAACAGTCTACAGGTAAATCCGCGAATCTACAAATGTGAGGCCATTACATATTGTCTAACAAACTATAGTGATCATTTTGAAGGGTGCATAGTTGTTAATCATTTCGTCGATTATAACAATGCACAGCTTAATCAAGACGCTAGGATGCTGTATAACAATCAAATCAATAAAATTACGGTGACTAAAAATGTCGATAAAGCTGAATCAAGTGATAGAGAATTTACATTTGGCTTTTACAAGAATGCAGATGGTAGTGGAGATTCGGTTGCTACAATAAGTGTAACTGTTTCAGCTAATAAAAAAACTGGTTCTCATACAATATCCATGAACTCAGAAAAAGACAATGAACCATTTTATTCATTAAGAACTAGTAATTTGTATTTGTATGAAATAGATGAAAAGGACAATGTAGTTTCGAACGGTGGTATTTATCAAGACAACTCTGGTAAAGATTTATATACTGTGAATTATGTTTCCAGTTCAGACAGTAGAACAGATGATAATCAGAAATTGATTTCTGCTGAAGCGGCATTTGCAAATTATATTGGAAATATAACAAACAATCATAGTGGCACACAAGTTAATACAAAGTATTTTGGTGATCCAAGCGTGGGATTCCAAACATACTTTGCTACAGATACTGCTGAGCGGAATTATCCAATGAAACCGGGCTATTCAGAAAAGAAAGATTTGTTCATTAATGACAGTGCTGGAAATATGATACTGTATTTAAATTCATATTTTCCAGAAGATACAAGTGTAACGGCTAGTGATTATTTTCATACTTTAGGTGTAGAAGGTTTTGAAAATGCAACAGGAATAAATGCAAATATTAATGGCACAAGTCCGGCATTTGGCAAAATTTCTGAAAATCTGGCGAATGATGCCAAATTTGGAACTGTAAGTGGAACATCTGATTTTAATACTATTAATGTGATTTCGACAAAAGGCAACCTCACTAATGATTTAGATGCTGTTGGTTTTAAGCAAACAGATGGTGCATCAACGGAGGGCAATAGAGGAATCGAAGATATCATTAAGGAATCCGAGGATCAAGATGAGTATCTCTTGATTAATATCGATGCGACTGATTTTAGTGAATATACAATCAATCAATTATTCGTAGATGGAGTAGGAGCCGACTCTGATAATGAATATCCTAGGCAGGGGTCGCATATAGTATATAACTTACTGCAGAAATCAGGAGATAAGTATGTTCCATATACTGGCACGGTGCTTACTTCAGGGGTTGTCGTCGGAATGATTTTTGCTCCAGAGGCAACGGTAAAGCAATTTGCAAAGGTTAATGGCAGCATTGTTGCAAAAAATGTTGAACGTGTAAGTGGGTGCGGAGAAGTTCATCAAAAATCATTTGGCAGCGGCTCAACTCGTTCTATCGAGATGAGTGTTTCTAATAGTGGCGCAACAGGCAGCCTTATCATAAAGAAGAACGTGCTTGTTAATGGCAATACGACAACGACGAAGCTTGCAGATGGCACCTATAATTTCATTATCAAAGGAACGAAGGATACCTCAACAGCAGAAGTAAGTACGACAGCCACAGTCAAGATCGAGAACGGCGTATCGAACACAGCGACAGTATCTGGACTAGTTCCCGGCGAGTATACAGTGACCGAGAATATGGACGGTCTTACGGACACCAAACTGACAACAGGTAAAGACGGCCAGAAGGTAACAGTCGTAGCCGGAGCAACAGCCGAAGAATTAAAGACAGCAGAGTTCACGAATGATAAGACCGCTGTAGTAAGCCTCAGCGTCGAGAAGAATTTCCTTGGTAGCGGTAATGAGTTGGCAAAGATTAATAAGGTTGAGTTGCAGTTGCTTGCGAATAGTATGCTTCCGGATAATAGTGGCACAGGCATTACTGTAGCTGATAATGGTTACAAGACACTTACAACAAGTACTACAGCAATTAATGGTTATTATCATTGGGGTGCTGATGAACTTAAGGCATCTTGGAGTAATCTTCCTAAATATGATAACAGTGGAAACGAAATCACTTATACCGTCAAGGAAATCAACAACAATGATTCAGTATACAAGGTTTATTACAACGGAGCTGCAGCTACGAGCGACAGTACCGCAAGTTTTGATGAAAATGGTGTAGTAAGGATTACAAATTGCGAGCTTACCTCAGTCTCCGGCACAAAGACCTGGAATGATTCTAACAACCAGGATAGTAAACGACCTTCAAGCATTACAATCAGGCTGTTGGCTAACGGCACAGAAATAAGCAATAGAACAGTAACGGCAAATGATGGTTGGGCATGGAGTTTTGGCAATCTGCTGAAGTATAGTAGCGAAGGCAAAGAAATTTCATATACCATCACAGAGGATGCGGTAGCAGATTACGGAACGCAGATCAATGGTTACAATGTAACAAATACGTATACACCAGGAAAAACAAGTGTCACAGTTACAAAGGTTTGGAATGATGAGAATAATAAGGATAACATCAGACCGGGCAGTGTGAGCGTGCAGCTTTATGCAGATGGAACGGCAAAGGGCGATGTGGTGACACTGAGCGCATTCAATAACTGGAGATATACTTGGACTGGTCTTGACCAGAAGAATAATGGAAATGATATCAGTTACACGGTGGATGAGGTTTCGGTTCCGAGCGGATATAGTAAGTCAGTCAGCGGAAATGCATCGTCCGGATTCACGATAACCAACACGCACACACCGAGTACACCAAAGACACCGACAACACCGAATACTCCAACTGATACGACAACAACAGTTGGCCAGGTTCTTGGTTCGGCTCTGGGAGTTATGAATAGTTCTATGCCGATTAGTGCAATGACAATAGCAGGAAGGAGCGCAGCAGCTACCGGAGATGATTCAAACATGGAGACTTACGGTGCAATTACCGTAACAGGTTTGGCTGGTTTGCTGGCATGGCTGGTTGTGTTCATGAAAAAGAAAAGAAAACAGGAAAAGCATAATTAAGTCGGGGATGTTATGAGAAAGAGAATTGCTTCATTTGTTTTGACGGCAGTATGTGTAATGTGTTGTATGTTCAGCAGTTTGAGTGCCGCTCAGGCGGGAGATGTCACCACTGATCAGGCAGTTGCAAATCAGATTTCCGCGACTACGGGCACGATCATATTATCAGGTCTGCCGGCTAGCAAGGCGAGTGATGTGAAGAGCACATGGTCAGGGAATAGGTGCTCAAACATTTGGAGCAATGTCAATTTCTCATGTCCTACCGGATGGTACAGGCTTACAGGTGATCAGGTCACTGCTATTACAAACGAGGGTATGAGCGCATTAACAAATGGTTCAGTAACAGACGGTACAACGGTAAACTCAGTGGATGTGCTCTATACGGACTATTATGCTTTGAATGGAACCGGAACAGCGTTGTTCTATTCGCAGATAATGGATTGCAATGCGGCCGGAGCGCTGAATATGACGGCAGAGGAGTATTTAGGTCAGGTGAAGGCAGTGCTTGCAACGGTGAGCTCAATGAATGTTTCCTGTGGGGACATCACAGACAGGAAAGTGGCCGGAAATGATGCCAAAGAAATGAGCATTGCCGTTTCAGATCTGAGCGGGGTTCACAGTATACATGAAGACATGACAATTGAGAAGATTGGTCAGTTCATGTTCATTTATGTTTCTGCTTATTCGACTGATGATGCAGCAAAAGAAGTGGAAGGTCTTTGGAATCAGATAGGCTGACTGCGCAGCAGATAAACAGCAGTGGCAGGTATTGCAAAATGGAGAAATGAATGGATCGCCGGCACGGGAGGAGATATCCCGTGCCGGTTTTTAACAATGGATTATGTCATTCTTCTTTTGCTGCTACAAATGGGAACTCCACGACAACATTATTATTGAGTTCCATCATGTTTAATATTCTGCTTGCCGATCCGCTTGGTTGATTTGTCCCAGCTTCCCACGCCTCTACAGTTTTATTTGATACACCAATATAGTCTGCAAATACTCTTTGAGACATACCAACGGATTTCCTGATGCCTTTGACTTCTGTAGATGTGTACTCCTTTATTGGGATAACAGTAACGCGATTTCTGGGAAGTGTCTTTTTTTTACTCTTTGCTTCGTTAATTGCCTCAAGTAATCCTTCGGTTATTTCATTATATATTCGGCTCATAATTAATTTCCTTCATGTGTTAGAGTGATTTTACCAGTTCTTTTAGCATTGTCTTTATGCTCTTCTTTTCGAAATCGGATAGGTTTTCTTTCTCATTCTTTGGGTATGCAGTAATCAGGTAAACGGTCTCATGAATTATAAAAACAACATAGCAAACTCGTATACTACCACTTTTGCCACGATTATGAATCGGGAATCTCATTTTTCTGAGACCTCCGGTTCCTACAATAACAGGATATGCCTCTGGGTTTCTCATTATTTCTAATTCCAAATGGCGTAAGTCTTCTTCTGTTAGTCCTAAACGGTTCCATTCCTTGATAAATGGTGTTGTTTGAATGAATGTTCTACTGGTTTCTTTCAAATACCACTCCTTTATAATATACCCTATCATATAGTAGGTGTAAAGCGCGAGAATTAATGCCTTGTGTTATATTTTACCGGTTAATTTTATCTGGAGGCGAAATGGTCATGCCAGTAAAAGAAATAGCAAAAACTGTAGAAATTAGACAGACAATAGAGTGTATTAGCGAGTGAAATTCGTAATGGCATAATTTATGAGAAAGAGATGATGGGACTTCAGAGAGTACGGTTAGAAGAAGATATTGCATTGACGTGCTTTGCCATAGGTTTTGAAGCAGGCAAAAACAGTGCAATAAAATAACCGCCCTTCCCTCTTCAAAAGTAGAGCGGTTATTCTAGCTTAATTAACAACGAGAGGCTGACCGTCTATCGGCAGCACCTTTTTATAGATCTATTGTAAGTGATGGGCAGGTGTTGTCAAGATGTGATTTGACAATGACGACATGAAAATAAATACAATCCTGATTCTAAAGCCGTCGAATTCGACGGCTTTAGAAATGAGACAGGCGTACTCAAGGCTGCGGCTTTTGGAAAAAGTAGAAGCGTGATCAACTTATAACCCGGAAAAAGTCACAAATAATGTATTGTGATTACATATATGTAACATAGAGGAGAGGTGTCATATGCTCAAAAGAAAGTTCTATCAGACACTGATGATGTGGAAAAATGCAAAAGACGGGAAGTGTCTCCTGGTTAAAGGCGCCAGGCAGGTCGGCAAAACAACATTGATTGAAAAATTTGCAAAGGATAATTATGAGAATTTTGTCGAACTGGATTTCAGAAAAGATCCCAGCCTCAGGGATCTGTTTAGTGGTGATTCCGATATTGATACGATGACAGGGAGAATTTCGCTTGTCAAACCAGAATCAAGATTTATTCCGGGAAAGACGCTTTTACTTCTTGACGAAATACAGGATTGTCCACAGGCGAGGGCTTCGTTGAAATATTGGGCACTGGATAATCGTTTTGACGTAATAGGATCAGGATCGCTGTCAGGTGTATCGATGGGGGTCAGTGCATATCCTGTTGGGTATGAAAGACAGGAAGAAATGTTCGCACTGGATTTCGAAGAGTTCCTTTGGGCAATCGGGGTCAATGATGAATCAATTGGAATTCTGAGGCCGTATCTCACTAATGGAGAAAGAATTCCGGATGCAATTAACAAAAAGATGTTTGACTATATCCACATATACATGATAACCGGAGGGATGCCTGCGGTTGTAAACAAATATCTTGAGACGCATAACTTTAAGGACGTTGATGATGAGCAGAATACTATTCTCAGTGATTACAGAGTAGATATTGCAAGCTATGCTGATGCGTCTGACAGAATCAAAGCAAAAGCTTGTTTTGACTCAGTACCGCGTCAGCTTCTCAAAGACAATCATAAATTTCAATACAAAGTACTGCGAAAGGGATCAACAGCTTCTGATTACATGAATAGTTTTGACTGGCTTGAGGGAGCTGGCCTTATCACAAGATGCTACAACGTGACAGCACCGATATTCCCAATAAAAGGGTATATCGATAATGATAAATTCCGCGTTTACATGAATGATATCGGCTTGCTGATCGCAGCATACGGGTATCAGACCAAGGCGGCGGTATTTGGTGGTCAGCTTTACGGAAACATCAAGGGAGCTATTTACGAGAATCTGATAGCAGATTTCCTGATTAAGAAGCAACTTCCGCTTATATATTATGTTAATCAGAAGGGTACGTTGGAAATTGAGTTCCTGCTCGAAAAAGACAGCGCTGTGATACCGGTGGAAGTTAAGGCCGGGAATACAGCAACGGCTTCTCTTAATAATACTCTTAAGGACGAGCATATTCCGTTTGGATATAAATTTATCACGGGCAATGCCGGCAGAACCGAAAAGAAAGTCACACTGCCATTATATATGGCAATGTTCCTGTGAAATGAATTTTCAATGAACATGAATATAAAAGTACACAAATTGAGTACGAGATACTTGGTGAAAACGTAAAAAATCACGGACTGCTATTTACAATTTCAAAAAGTGTGGTATGTTATTTGTATAGTTACCCGCGTAACTAAATAACAATTGCGACCAAATGACAGACGGAGGCGGAACTGATGGCAACAAGGAAAGATGTTGCAGATCAAGCAAAAGTATCGGTGGCAACAGTATCCTACGTGGTCAATCACACCAAGAATGTCACGCCTGAGGTCAGGGCAAGAGTTGAAGAAGCAATTAAGGAACTTGACTACCGTCCAAACATGATCGCGCGGGGACTGGCAATGAAACAGACACAGCATGTTGCTATGTTTGTCAACAATCTGAAAAACCCGTACTATTCTGAGATGCTTGCAGGCGCCCAGACCGTAGCCAGTGAACATGGATATATTGTTTCAATAATTATGATTGATTATTCCAACCAGGAAGAAATCCTGAAACTGGCGGCAAGGGGTGTTGACGGGGTTATTGTTGCTACAGCAAGCAGCGATGAGACAGCAAAACTTATAGGCAACAGTATTCCTTTCGCAAAATGCGGAGATTACGTTGATATTGATTACAGATCTGCAATTTTTGAATCGGTCAAAGCTCTTAAGAATCATGGACACAGGAAAATTGCATATCTGAGCGGCCTGAAAATGAACAACAGGACGCATATCAGATATAAATTCGTAAAGGATGCACTCAAGCAAAACGGCTTAAGTTGTAATCCGCTTCTCATGATTGATGGTGACGAAAGAGAGAATACAGATGAAGAGGCCGGTAAGAAGGCAGTCAGGAAACTGATGGAATCAGGAGAAAAGTTTACGGCCATTCTGGCACTTAATGACCTGATGGCGCTTGGTGCTATCACTGAATTACATGAATGTGGATTATCAGTACCGGAGGATGTCTCGGTAATAGGCTGCGATGATATTCAGATTTCAAGGTTCTGTGTGCCAAAGCTCTCAACTATCGATGTTTCCTCATTTGAAATTGGAAGCCTGCTGATGAAGCAGCTCCTGGGTATGATCGAACACCGCAGGATAGAGGAGAAAACAGTCGTAGCAAAATATCTGGAAAGAGAAAGCGTCGGGGATTGCCCTGCGAATTTGTGATAACAGGTTAACTATATATAGATACAGCGAAAGCTGCAGACAGATGCCACGGGAGCGGCATATTTTTTGAAAAAGAAGTTACGCGAGTAACCAAACAAACGCAGGGGGAAACCGGTTTTGGAAAATAACAAAATGGAGCGAGAGTTTAAGGCGCCGGGAAATGAATACAGAAGCAAACCATTCTGGGCCTGGAACGGGAAACTTGATAAAGAGGAACTCCATCGGCAACTTGATATTCTTAAGGAAATGGGTGTTGGAGGTGCTTTTATCCACTCACGCGTTGGACTTGAGACAGAATACCTTGGAAAAGAATGGATGGAACTGGTTGCGGACTGCCTTGATTACGGCAGAAAAATCGGACTGGAACTATGGCTTTATGACGAGGACAGGTGGCCATCAGGAACAGCGGGCGGAAAGGTCACTGAAAAAACAGCAAACCGGACGAAACACCTGCAATTGCAGATAGTGAATGCGTCGAGTGGGATTGAATTATATGAAGGAAAGACCGTAAAAGGAATTTATTCATGTGTTTTGAATGGTCATGAGTACAGCGATCTTAAGCAATATCAGACAGGTGACGCGCTGAAGGATGGAGAAAAGATTTTAGTCCTGACTGAGGAATACTCGCCATGCAGTGATGCGTATAACGGGTATACATACCTGAACACTATGAAAGGTTCCGCAGTAGATGATTTTGTGGATTCTACATACCAGGCTTACAGGGATGAGCTTCCGGAAAAATCGTGGAACGAGATAAAAGGAGTTTTCACTGACGAGCCTCACAGGGGTGCATACCTTACATGTTTTTCGGAAGGAAATGCTCTTTCAGTACCATATACGGACGGACTGGAGAAAGAATTCAGGAAACGCTTCGGATATTCGTTGGAACCGCTTTACCCGGAATTGTTCTTTAATGAGACGGGGAAAAGCACCTCGAAGGTCAGAAGAGATTACCTTGAACTCACTCAGGAACTGTTTCTTCTGAATTACATGAAGAAAATCCAGACCTGGTGCAATGGCAATGACATTAAGCTCACTGGTCATGTTTTGCAGGAAGATTCTCTGTCGGCACAGACATGTATGATCGGATCGGTAATGTCAGCCTATGAATATATGGATGTTCCTGGAATAGACCTTCTGGGAGAAAAGAACAATTGCTGGTGGATCGGAAAACAACTAACGTCTGTCGCTCATCAGTTCGGCAGGGAAGAAACACTGACGGAACTATATGGCTGCACAGGATGGCAGATGAATTTTGAGCAGTACAAGAACATTGGAGACTGGCAGGCAATGATGGGAATATCACTTTTCTGCCCGCACCTTTGCTGGTACACCATGAAAGGCGAGAACAAAAGAGATTACCCGGCAAGCATTTTTTATCAATCTGCATGGTATAAGGAATATAGATATCTTGAGGATTATTTTGCAAGAATACACGTTCTTACCAGAGGGAAAGCTGCTGACTGCAGGCTACTTGTTTTGAATCCGATAGAGTCCGTCTGGGCGAGAAGTTACAGTGGCTCATTTGAATGGCTGGACAGTGTGGATCCGGGAATTACTGCAATTGAAAACAAATATCAGAATTGCTTCAAATATCTCATGGAAGCCGGAATTGATTTTGACTATGGAGAAGAGAGAATTCTGGCGGAACACGGCAGAGTGCAGGGCGCTCATTTTATTGTCGGGGACTGTGTTTATGACAAGGTCCTGATTGCCGGAATGGAGACTATGAGAGAGAGCACATACAGCCTGCTTAAGTCTTTTTCAGAACACGGAGGTCAGCTGCTTATAGCGGGGAGCAGGCCGACAATGATCGACACTGTTCCGGACTCAAGAATTGACGAAATCATTAAAAAGGCAGAATTATTCGCGCTTTCAAAAGAAAAGATAAATGAGAACTGCCACAGCGTTGATCAACAGATCGAATTTGATAACCGCGGGCAGGAAGTCTTTATTCAAAGTTATAAAACTGAAATCGGCACATCATTTATTGTGCTGAATATGGACAGAGAGCATGTGGCACGCGGAATACGACTGAAGATTAATTCCGCACGGCGACTGGAGAAGTGGGATGCAAGAGATGGGAGCATTCGTCCGGTCGATGCAATACAGGAGGGCAATGGTCTATATCTGGAGTTTTCCATGGAACCGGGAGAGGAAAAGCTATTTGTACTTCGGAATGATGTGCATTCACGCAGTGTAAATGACAGCGGTAAAAGTAACAAAGAATTTGAAGGGAGTTTTGCCGACGAACTTCGCACATCCAGGAAACAGGAATACGAATTTGAGCTTTCTGAGGAAAACATAGCTGTTCTTGATCTTGTCGAAATCAGCGATGATTCAGGTGTGATCGTCAGGAAAAATGAGTTCCTTCGTGCGGATCGGAGTCTTCGGACAAAGATGGGCATCTCGCTCAGAGGCGGAGAGATGCTTCAGCCATGGTACGAAGAAACATACGGAAAAGATGATACAAAGCCGGGGAAAAAGATCTCTGCTGAATACAGTTTTTATGTGGACGCAATACCTGAAAGAATGACGCTCGTTGCGGAGAGAGACAGTGCTCCCGGCGCCATAAGGATAAATGGAAGAGTCATTAAGGAACTTACTGAAAGAGAACAGGAGAAAGAAGGAGTCTTCAGTGATCCAGCATATCTTGAGTATGAGATGTGCACTGCTGACCTGACCAGGGGAGAAAACAAGCTCGTGCTTGATACCACGTATGGAAGAAGCAGTGGTATAGAAGCTGTTTATCTGAAAGGCAGCTTTGGAGTATTTCTGGAAGAGGGAAAAGAAATTCACATCGGCATGATGCCGGAGAGGCTGAAAGCCGGAAACATTGTGCCGCAGGGATTGCCGTTTTATTCAGGCAGGATCATTTATCAGATGCAGAATGTTCCAAAGGGCAGAATGAAAGTGAGCCTGGAAGAACTTGGGGCTTCAATCGTCATACTGCATGGAAAAAATGATGTGAAAATCGCCTTTCATCCATATGAGGGAATTGTTGACGATCTTGAAGCTATCGAGCTGGTGTTCAACAGAAGGAACAGTTTTGGTCCGCTGCACCTTCCTGTATCATACAAAGGAACATATGGACCGGAGACATTTGTTACAAAGGGGCAACTGTGGAGGAACAGATATCAGTTATTCCCACAGGGCCTGACTGAGAATATTGTTTTCCAAATGGAAAATGGTATAGATAAAGATGGTATGGCAAAAACAGGTTATCAAAAGGAGGAATGAAATGAGAAAGAGCAGTAAGTATTTATCAGTTTCAATGGCAGCACTGTTACTTGCGTCATCAGTAACGGGGTGCGGAGCTTCCGGTGGGGCAGCGGATGCTGCAACAGATACAACAGAAGCCAGCGCAGCACAGACAAGCCAGGCTGCAGCGGAAGCTTCTACAGAGAGCACAGCTGAAACGTCAGGCGCAACAGACGATAACACAATTACAATCTGTATGCAGAACGATCCCGGCAAAAAAGAAGGCTGGGAAGCTGTTGCAAAATCGTACATGGCTTTACATCCTGAAATCAACATTGTTGTAGACCTGAAGGCTTCTGATAATTATGACCAGTGGGTCCAGACAGCTTTCACAACAGCTGATGCATCAGCAGATCTCGTGGCAATAAACCTTGCAGGCGATGCATGCACGGGAAAATCCATTAACTATATGGATTATCTTGATAATGACAGCCCGTATTCTGACGGAGCATGGAGAGATCAGTTCGATGTTTCGCAGCAGCAGGTAGATATGAGCACGGGAACAATGGATGCGCTCTCTCTTGAGACTGTACAGGTAATCTGGCTTTACAATCAGAATATTTTTGATGAAGTCGGAATAGAAGCGCCCACGACATGGGATGAACTGGTTGATGCATGCAAGAAGCTTCAGGATGCCGGTTACCAGCCAATTGCCATGGATGGCGATTACAACAGTTTCTATGCACAGACAATGGGATGGCTCGCTCAGGTATATGCTGATCAGACTACAAGAAGTATAGTAAACACAACAAGAGCTCAGAAGGGCGATTATTGCTATGATCCCGATATTGATGGCACATGGGAATATGATCCGTCTGATCCATGGAATGATGACGCTGACAAGCTGACACAGAATCCGGTCAGGGCATTTGCAGCAATCAAGGACGGAACCTATTCAGGAAACACACCCGGAATGAAAACAGTATGGAGCAATTTTGCAAAGGTATTCCCTGAATATGTTGGCGGCGATGCGTTCTTTGGAACTAACGCTGACGGAGCAAAGACACTGTTCTATCAGGGCAAGGCAGCTATGATGGTAAACGGTGCATGGGGAATTGTAGATTTCAATAATGATATGTCCTCTGTGGCAAGCGGCAAGGATGTAGAAGACAGCTCCGGCAATAAGATTGAAAATATCAGTTCATTCAAGCTTGGAACATTCAATATGCCTTCGATGGAAGGTGAAGGAATTGAAGCAAAGGCAAGAACAATTGAAGTCAGCAATGGATTCATCGGCTGTATTTCAAAGAATCAGGAACATGATGACAAGGTAGTTGACTTCCTTATGTATTATTCATCAAAAGAGGGAATGAGCAGCTTTATGGAAGGAGCTCTTGCAGGCGGTTATGTTCCCAACGGACCGAGTCTTGTATATGATGTTGAGTATCCTGAAGATATCCAGGCTGCATTTGACAGTCTCACAGTAATTGGTAATGTCCAGAAGGACTTTAACAATACTCTTGCACGAGGCCTCGGCGAATCTGCTGAAACCTTCAGAGAGTTCTATGAATACAGCTACGATTATCTTACAGGCGCAATCTCACTTGATGATTGGGCGACAAAACATGAGGAGAATATCATGAGCCATTTCAGCGCGGCCATGAAGGAAAAGGGACTTGGAGAAAGTGATCTCGCAAATCCTCAGAATGAACCTACAGGAAATTAATTAAGGGTTGATCTGCTTGAAATTTCACGACGGTTCCGGGGAGAGAATTCTCTCCGGAACCATAATGAAGGAAACCATAATTAAGGCAGAAAGAGATAAAACGGCATGAAGAAGGGGTATAGTCGTATGAAAAAAGGCAAATTGTCAACTAACAGGATATATCTGATCATTGCTGTTGCAGTGCTGATTCTTGGAGTTGGTGCGCTATTCGGACACCATTACTACAGTGGCAAAACAACAGGGATCGAGGACAGCAATATTACCACAGGTGCACAGAACAGCTGCCTTGCATACGATGACGACTCAAGGACTTTGATTGTCGGAACACATGATAATTCGATGATAGCATTCACAGACGATCAGGAAATCTGGCGTGTTCAGACCACTGGAGCATTCAGTGAGATTGAGATAAATCACGCGCAGGATACAGTTTATGCTGGAAATGAGAATAATCACATATATGAATACAGCCTGAAGGATGGGCAACTGATAAATGATATTGATGCACAAAGAAGGATCGTTGCTCTCGATGTCAGTAACGATGGCAGCAAAATAGCTATTGCAACAATCACAGGAACAAGCAAGTCAAATGTTTTGGTTTATGCAGATGATGGGACAGAGCTTTTGAATGTTCCATACAAAGTAAAGATTGGCGGAATCGCGTTTACTGATGACGGTGAAAACATTATTATCGGAAATAATCGTGGCGAGCTTATAAAGATAAATGCTGATGGTGAAGAAACGGCAAGCTACAAAACAAACTACTCAGTTCTGCAGATGATCCAGTGTGGAGAAAATCACATGGTGGTCTGTAAGAATGGGGGCTACTACGGTTTTGACGATGATTTGAACATAGTAAGGCAAGCGGTAATTACTAACACGGCACAGGCCGTTATAAAGAGTGTTGGCACAGATCAAAACGGTGAATACGTTGTCATAGGTTCTGAGGAAGGCCATGTATTCATAATGAATGGTCAGGACGAGCAGATCTATACCACGGATGTAGGCGCGGGAATAAGTAGTTTTGCACCTGCAGGACAGAAAATCTATATGACAGGGATGGACGATTTTGTCCAGATAATAAATGTGGACGACCTGTCTGATATCGGAACAAATACACTTCTGAGTAAAGTATTTCTTTATACAGCGGTAATAGCATTTGTATTGGGAGCTCTGATGCTCATTTTCAATGTACCGAAAGTCGGGACGAAAATGAGGCGTCTTGCAAAGAACATCTGGCGTCATCGCATAGCATATATTTTGCTGCTGCCGATTTTCCTTCTCATATGGCTTTTCAATTATCGCGGAATAGCGATCGCTTTTATAAGAGCGTTTACCAACTGGTCACTGACTAACAACACAGTAGCCAAAATGGATTTCATAGGTCTTGATAATTTCAGGACGATGTTTACCGAAGGGTACTTCCTGGTCGGAATGAAGAATCTTGTTCTTCTTCTTGTGACCGGGGTAATAAAAGTCCTCACAGTTCCGGTCCTTGCAGCCTGGCTGGTTTATGCCGTAAGAGGTGACAGGAAAAAGTATATATACCGCTTCTTATTCGTACTTCCAATAGTAGTTCCGGGCGTAATAAGCGCTTTGACATGGCAGAAAATATATGATCCTAATATCGGACTTCTAAATGAATTCCTGGGCGCCATAGGGCTTGAAAACCTTCAGAGAGTCTGGCTTGGAAACGCTGACACTGCGATATGGGCGGTCATTTTCATGGGATTCCCATTCATTTCCGCAATGGCATTTCTGGTGTATTACGGAGGATTTATTGGAATCGGAAAAGAAATAGAAGAGTCGGCAAGTGTTGATGGAGCCAGCAAATGGTCGATTTTCTGGAAGATACAGCTGCCGCTTATAAGGCCTCAGATCAGCATAATGATAACGCTGACACTGATAGGAACAATGCAGGATTTCAATAATATATACATTTTGACGGGTGGAGGCCCGGGAACAGCTACATATGTACCGGCGCTCGAACTTTACTTTAACGTCGCTCAATTTGGGAGATATGGTTACGCCTGTGCTCTTGGGGTGGTATTGTTCCTCTTTACCATGTTGATAACCATGATCAATATGAAACTGACAAAGGAAAGGGGGGTAAGACAGATGAAGAATAAAACAAGAAGGGAATTCAGATTTGGATTTATAGTGCAGGCTGCGATCATTATTCTCATGCTTACCGCATTTATTCCTGTTTTTCTTATGATAATTCTTTCATTCAAAACAAATGCGGAAGTGTACAGTAATTTCTTTGCACTACCCAAAACTCTTAAGTTTTCGAATTACGCTTCGGCATTCGGCCTTCTGTCACAGAACATGCTGAATACGATATGTGTAGTGGCAATAGCAGTGGTTCTTACTCTGGTTTTGTCGGTAGTAGGGGGATATGTATTCGCGAGGATGGAGTTCCCCGGCAAGAACTTTCTATACATGATCCTGATTGCACTTATGATGATACCGGGAATCCTGTATCTTGCACCAAACTATACGCTTATCCAGGAATATGGTATTTACAACACATGGTGGGCACTGATCCTGCCGTGGATTTCGGGAGGACAGGTGCTGGGCATTCTGCTCTGCCGCAATTCGATAGAGGCGCTCCCGGTAGATCTCTTTGAAGCTGCAAAGATAGAGGGGTGCGGTGAGATAAGGAACCTGATCTATATTGCGGTCCCATTGGCAAAACCTATTCTTTCAACAGTCGCTGTTATGAAAATGGTCGACTATTACAACGATTTTATCTGGCCTATGATGGTAATCGAATCAAACAGGAAACAGGTTATTACTGTTGCTGTTAAGGTGTTTACATCATCTCAGACAGGTGGCGGTGGAAATATAGGAGCAATGTTCGCAGGCTACGTTATTGCCACGCTCCCCATTTTTATTCTGTTTCTTTTCACTTCAAGACTATACATGGAAGGAATGACAGCTGGTGCTGTCAAGGGTTAAATATCATGGAAATAACCAGATTGCGGACATGCCATCTCACAAATCCGGTCGGATATATGATGGATCCTGTGACTCTGTCTTTTCAGGTCGAAGGCGCTGCGGGAACACTCATAAAGGAAACAAGAATTGAGATAAGCACAACTGAGGATTTCAGCGAATGCCTTTATGATACAGGAATGAGGACAGACATCGATCCGCTTTGTTTTATACCTGAAATAAAGTGGCTTGAGAGAACCAGATATTTCTGGAGAGTCACTGTACTTGATAATGTAAAAGAAATGGCAATAAGCGATGTCGCATTCTTTGAGACGCCTGCTGACAGAATCAATGGGAAGTGGATAAAGTCACCATTTGACAAAGATAAACATTCGGTTTTCATGAAAAAATGGGAGCTGCCTGACGATTGCATCAGGGCAAGGCTCTATATCACCAGTCTTGGATTGTATGAGGCGTACATTAACGGGGAAAAGGTCAGTGACGAATACCTGACTCCTTTTTACAACGACTATAATCATTGGATCCAGTATCAGACATTTGATCTGACATCCAGTATCAGGAAGGGCGGAAATGCTCTTGGAATCATGCTTGGAAACGGATGGTACAAGGGACGTTTTGGCTTTATTGACAAGCTTGACAGACTGTATGGCGACACACAGCAGTTTGTGTGCGAACTGGAAATGACTATGGCTGATGGGAAGAAAATGACGGTCTCTTCCGACGAAAGCTTTGGCTGCGCGCTGTCACCTGTCATTGAGAGCAGCATATATGACGGTGAGGTATATGACAGCAGGAGGGAAATCCCGGACTGGGCACAATATTCATGTGCAACAGATGGCTTTGTAAGGAGCATTGTTGTAGAAAAATCAGATGAAGAAAAGAGCCTTGTAAGACCAAGAAAGAGTCTTCCTCTGACTGTCAGGCAATATGTGGCTCCTGTGCAGAAAATCAGCACTCCGGCGGGAGAAACAGTCATCGATTTTGGTCAGGAAATAAGTGGTTTTGTGAGTTTCTTCTGCCATGAGCCAAAGGATTCAGTCATAAAGCTTAACTTTGGTGAGATCTTGCAGGATGGAAATTTCTATAATGATAATCTGCGCACGGCGAAGGAAGAGTTTTGCTACATATCAAATGGTGATGAAAGAAATGTAAGGCCGCACTTCACCTTCTACGGATTCAGATATATGAAGGTCAGCGGTATACGTGATGTGAACATTGGTGATTTCACAGCCGCCGTTCTGTACTCGGAAATGGAAGAGACGGGTGAAATAACGACTTCCAATGAGAAGGTCAACAGGCTGATACAGAATGCACTTTGGGGGCAAAGAGGTAATTTTGTAGATACACCGACAGACTGCCCGCAGAGAGATGAACGAATGGGATGGACCGGCGATGCCCAGGTATTCTGCGCCACTGCGAGTTTTAATATGTATACTGCGGCTTTTTATGACAAATTCCTGTATGACATGCTGGGAGAACAAAAAGAGAAGGAACTTGGCGGTGCTGTGCCCCACGTCGTGCCTGACATACTTGATCAGATAAACAGGATCATGACAAAGGGCGGGAGAGCGGCAGAGACCAGAGCGGATATAAAGGATTTTATGCCTGAACAGCCGGCTGCAGGGTCATGCGCATGGGGCGATGCTGCGACAATTATCCCGTGGACGATGTATTTGTTCTATGGTGATAAGGAAATGCTTCGCAGGCAATACGCAAATATGAAACTGTGGACAGATTACATTTATCGCATTGATGAGGAAAAATGTGGTGGCAGCAGGCTCTGGAACTACGGGTTCCATTTCGCTGACTGGCTGGCTCTTGATAACTTTCATAAGGGCTCATGTTTTGGCGGCACAGATCAGTACTTTGTAGCAAGCGCTTTCTACCTTCATTCTGCGGGTCTCACAGCAAAAGCGGCGGAAGTTCTCGGGCTTGAAGATGACGCAAAGAGGTATTCGAAGCTCTCGGATGAAGTCAGAGCTGCAATGCAAAACGAGTATTTCACATCGACCGGAAGAATTGCAATTGAGACGCAGACGGCGATGGTGCTGGCTCTGAATTTTGACATAGTTCCTGATGAGTTCAGGGGCAGACTTGCTGGAATGCTCAAAAAGAAACTGGATGAAGAAAACGTACATCTGACCACTGGTTTTGCCGGCACTCCATATCTGTGCCCGGCGCTGACACAAAACGGTCTTTCAGATTATGCGTACAGCCTGCTGCTGAATGAGGATTATCCGAGCTGGCTTTACGAGGTAAACATGGGAGCTACGACGGTCTGGGAGCGCTGGAATTCTGTTCTCCCTGACGGGCACATAAGCGACACAGGGATGAACAGCCTGAATCACTATGCATATGGATCAATTGTGGAGTGGATTTACCGCTATGTCTGCGGGCTTAATCCATCAGAAAAAGAGCCGGGATTCAAGAGCTTTTATGTAAAGCCTTATCCAGATGAACGTCTGGGCTTTGTCAAAATGAAATATCGTTCCGCTTATGGACTTATAGAGAGCGGGTGGGAGAAGACGGAAAACGGATGGAAATTCAACATTACTGTTCCGTTTAACACAAGCGCAGAATTTGTTTTGCCTGAGAAAATATACATGGGCGAGGGTAATGTTTCAGCGACTGTGAATGACGTAGAATGCGGCGAACTGCCAGATAGCGGCAGGATCGAATTGGCACCAGGACAGTATGAAATCTGTGTATCATACGAATAAAGCAGCATCAGACTGTGTTATCAGCTGATTGATGTACATGAAGGAGACATACCTATGTCTGAAAGACGCATTGTTGAGATTACAGCAGGAAAAAAAGAAATATGCTTCTCCATGGCAAATGGAGTTGACGAAAATAATGGCAACTCTGTCAGGTATACGGTTCGCGCATCGCTTCCTTTCGGGCTGGGGGAGCTCGCAGAATTCAGCGAATGTGCCGAAGAAAACGGACAGCTTACAATACCGAGATTCTTTGGGAAAACAGATCTGCTTACAACTTGTTTTGCCGTGAGCACTGATGGTGGAAGTGCAATTCCGGGCGTTTCTTACGTGACAGAAATGAAAGGGATCGCCCCAAATAATGAGGAGTATCCTGTGTTCGCAAATCCCAAGACACTGTCGGAGTGTGGCGATGATTATGTGAATCTCGGAGTATCACAGACTGTGATCAATATTAACATTCTGGCAATCATGGCGGTAGAGACCGCGGAGCCGGTGATCACGTTCGGGCTTAACGGGAGGACATTCCTTTTCCTGAAGAGCGCGGTGGATGAGCTGGATCTTTTCTTCGGAAGGATGAAGAAGCTTGGCATTACTGTCACAGCAATACTTCTCAACGCGCCAAAACTTTTTAATTCGACAGGGGAAGAGGCACTTTTGTCAAAATGTGTCCATCCCGACTATGATGATACTTACCCGCATGCATTTATAAGTGCCTTTTCAGCCAAAACAATTGAAGGCCAGATTTATTATCAGGCCTTTGTGGAATTCCTTGCATCAAGGTATGCGGCGGAGAATGATGATCTGTCATCACTAAGGGGCATGATTGTTTCCAATGAGGTGGACTCTCAGTATATCTGGGGAAACGCGGGACGCAAGACGCCCGAAGCATATATGGAAGAATACACGGAAGTGCTGAGGCTGACCATTCTTTCTTCAAGAAAGTATTATGCAAATATGAGAGTGTATATTTCTCTCGATCATATGTTTAACAGAACCTTTGATGCGACTGAACCGCTTTGCTTCTATAAGGGCAGGCAGGTGTTGGAGCTTTTGAACAGATTTGCCAACGAGAGCGGAAATTTTGACTGGAGCGTCGCTTATCATTCTTATCCTGAGGATCTCAGATACCCGGATTTTTACAATGACAGAACAGCGGAGTTCAGTTTTTCAACACCGCGTATCACATTCAAGAACATTGAAATGCTGCCGGCCTATCTTTCGCAGGAACGTTTCCTTTATCGAGGGAAGGAGCGTAGAATCATACTTTCTGAACAGGGCTTTAATTCAAGAGAGGATCAGCTCAGTGAAAGGCAGGGTGCCGCTGCATATTGCCTTGCTTATGAAAAAGTCAGAAAGCTGCCGACTATAGACATGATGATGCATCACGCCTACGCTGATAACTTTGCTGAATTCGGGCTTCATCTGGGTATTCGCAGGAGAAACCCTGATGGCAGTATTGGCGATGCAAGGCCCATATACTACGTGATGAAAGATATGGGCACGGAAATGGAACAATCAAGGGTAAAGGATGCACGGGAATACATCGGTGCGGAGCTTTTTGATTCCATTCTTTCTCCGGCAATTCTCATGGGTGATGACCCGCTCGCTGATAATATGCAGTTCCAGGATAACGCGGATGGTGATGAAAAATAGAATACAGAAAAAGGGACATACAGAACTCCTTAGAATGACATGGCCGGTAGTTGCAGAACTGTTACTGACAGGACTGATCAACACCGGCTCTCAGTATTTTCTTAATGCCTTTTCTACCGATGCAATGGCTGTTGTGGGAAGTCTGTCACAAATAGTCAGCATGGTGATCAATCTGTACACACTTGTTTCGATAGGAGGCAGTATACTTCTTGCTCCTATGGTAGGTGCCGGAAGGCAGAAGGATTGCGGCAAACTGATAGACACAATGCTGACCGCCAACCTGGTCTTCGGAGTACTGGTAAGTGCTGTTACCCTATGCGCAGTCTATCCATTTTTGTACATGATGAATATAGAACCTGCACTTTATGCTATGGGACGTGAATATCTCATCATCAGCCTTGGTCTGTCAACAGTGCAGTCTTTACTTATCACGTATACGGCGATATTCAGAAGTTTTGGCCACATGAAGGACGTTCTGGCCTGTAATTTTGCTGTATACCTGACATGTTTCTTTGCGAACATGATGATTTATTACCTGATGCCCCAGGGAAAACAACGTCTGCTGTTCTATACATTTTCCGGCATAATCGGACAAGCTACAGGAGTAATATACCTTCATCTGCGTCTTCGCAGTTTCTTCTGGAAGCAAAACAAGAGAGAAAAGCCTGACAGTGGCGAGAGGATGAGGCTTCTTAAGAGAATTCTGCATTTCGGAATACCGGGAGGCATGGAAGGCATTCTGTATTTGATCGCTCAGATCGTAATAGTGGCCATGATCGGCTCACTGGGGACAAGAGCTCTGCTCATCAAGGCTTATCTGGGAAACTTTGCCGCATATATGTCAATCGGCACATCGGCTATTAATACGGCAGTATTCGTGCTGATAGGACAGTATCTTGGAGAGAAGAATCCGGAAGCCTTAAGATCAATTTTCCGCGAAGGCCTGGCGGCAGGAATTCTGATAACGCTTACTGTAAGTGCAGGGCTGATTGCCGTGAGCAGACCGGTTCTGCATTTGTTTACTTATGACGAGAGTATTATTGAACAGGTTCAGGCACTCCTTTATCTGCAGCTAATTGTGGAAGAGGCAAGGGTCCTGGCAGCACTTGCAGTATCGGGGCTCAAGGCAGTGGGTGAGACACGTCTGCCTTTCATTATGATAATCATAGGGAGCTTACTGGATTTTGCAATAGCTTATGGACTGGGAATTGTTTTGAATTGGGGTCTTTACGGAATATGGCTTGGCTACCTGGGGGATCTTGTACTGAGAGGAATTGTGGAGGCACTGCGGTGGTATAAAATCACGCGGGGCAATGCTATATGCGGCAGGAGGCTTGATGAATAAAGAGAAAGATTGCATCACAAGACGGTATAATATTTGGAAACCCGGTGAATATTATTACAAAATGGCGTATGGTTTTGTGCCGAATCTGGTAAGCTATCAACACACGGACGAAAGAGACCGTCCCTGTATGATAGTTGTGCCGGGCGGAGGGTACAGAGCAGTTGCTCCTACAGAGGGAGAAATCATAGCTCTGGAATTCTGGCGCAGAGGATACAACGCGTTTGTCCTTACATACACGACAAATTTTCTGTATAACGCGCCCCTGCATAAACAGGCATTGGAAGATATTTCGAGAGCGGTACGCTTTATTCGCAGGAACAGAGATGAGTTTCATATTGTTAATGATCAGGTTATTCTCTGCGGATTTTCTGCAGGTGCTCATCTTTGTGGGAGCCTTGGAGTGCATTATGCCGATGTTGTTGACAGGAATGTTGAGTACCAGACTGTTTCCAACAGACCGGATACAATTGTGTTGTGCTACCCTGTGATTACAGCTACGGGTCGTTATGGACATGAGGAATCATTCGACGCACTGATTGGATTTGAGCCCTCGGGTGAAACGGTAAGGGGAGCAGAGCGCACAGCTGTGAACGCTGCTTTAGAATATGCGGATATAGCAGAATATAAGGATGAAGCAGAATATTTTTCTCTGGAAAAACATGTGAGCAAAACAACTCCTCCATGCTTCATCTGGCAAACTGTGACCGATGATGACGTTCCTGTTGAGAACAGCATTCTATTTGCAAAAGCGCTCAGAAAGAATGGCGTGAAGTTTGCCATGCACCTGTTTTCTTCGGGAAAACATGGCCTGTCGCTGGCAAATGAACAGTGGAAGAACGGTGAATGCAGTGAAGCATATACGCTGGAACAGGCTTTTCTGCTTGCTGACAAGGTAAAAAGCGGGGAAATAACAGACATTCACATTCCCCTTTCGGAAGTGGATGGGTTCTGCACCGACAGGAAGAATTTCGTCAGACGGATGACCAGAGATGGCGTTTGTAACAAAGAAGTCGCCATCTGGCCAAAGCTTGCGGATGAATTTATTTATTGTCTTGTTTCGCCGAGGTAGGCTTTGCGGACGGCTTCGTTGTCGAGAAGTTCCTGGCCTGAGCCCTTAAGTGTGACGCGGCCTGTCTCGAGGACATAGCCGATGCTCGCAGTGTGGAGCGCCATGTTGGCGTTCTGTTCGACGAGTAGTATTGTGACGCCCTGCTTGTTGATCTCGCGGATGATGCTGAAGATATCTTTTACGACGAGTGGCGCCAGACCGAGCGAAGGCTCGTCCATCATCATGAGTTTGGGGCGGCTCATGAGAGCCCTGCCGACTGCGAGCATCTGCTGTTCGCCGCCTGAGAGAGTGCCGGACAGCTGCCAGCTGCGTTCCTTAAGTCTTGGAAACAGATCATAGACCATGCTCAGGTCTTCTGTAAGATCATCTTTTCTTAAATATGCGCCGACTTTGAGATTCTCAAGAACAGAGAGATTAGGAAAAACACGTCTCCCCTCTGGGACAAGTGTGATTCCTTTTGATACTATATCCTGCACTTTTTCTCCGCGGATGTTCCTGTCATTCCACAGGATTTCACCGCCGGCAGTCTTTACAAGCCCTGCGATGGCGCGGAGCGTGGTGGATTTACCGGCTCCGTTGGCTCCGATTAGTGTCACGATCTCGCCATCAGGCACTTCGAACGATATGTCTCTGACTGCTTTGATTCCGCCGTAATTTACACTGAGATTATTGATTTTAAGCATCTTCGTTTGCTCCAAGGTATGCGTCTATGACGCTTTTATTGTTCTGCACTTCCGCTGGCGTTCCCGAGGCGATCAGTTCGCCGAAGTTGAGGACATATATCCTGTCGGCTATCGACATTACGAGATCCATGTGATGCTCGATCATGAGCACTGACAGATTGAAATGATTCCTGATCTCTACAATGAAATGAGAGAGCTCAAGTGTTTCCTGAGGATTCATGCCGGCCGCGGGTTCATCGAGAAGAAGGAGAGATGGCTTTGTCGCCAGAGCACGTGCAATCTCGAGCCTTCGCTGCTGCCCGTAAGGCAGAGATGAAGCCTGATCGTCAAGCATGCTGCCCAGTCCTACCATCTCCAGAATATCGATGGAGTCCTGACGTAGCTTTTGCTCCTCAGTGCGGTTCATGTGCAGCATGTCGCTGAAATAACCGGATTTGAGGTGCATGTGCATAGCGATCATTACGTTCTCGAGGACAGAAAGATCCTTGAAAAGCCTGATGTTCTGGAAGGTCCTGGCGATGCCGACAGACGTGATGACATCAGGTGTTTTGACGATTCGCTTTGTGTATTTGCCGGCGTTGCTGCCGCCGTAGGTTTTGCGCATCTTGAAGCCGGGGTAGTTCTCCAGCATGGTCTCACCCTTGTATGTGACACTCCCGTTTGTTGCTTCGTATACGCCGGTGATCACGTTGAAAACAGTAGTCTTGCCGGCACCGTTTGGCCCGATCAGCGCGACGATCTCGCCCTGACCGACATCCAGCGAAAGGTTGTTGACGGCGACAACGCCGCCAAACTGCATCGTAATATCTGAAAGAGTCAAAACATTTTCGTTCGTCATGCTTTTTCGCCTCCTTCTTTTTCTGCATTACGACGCTTCATGAAGAACGCGGTGATGCTGTCCCAGTTGAGCTCGCGGGTGCCCATGATTCCACGTCTGTAGAAGAGCACGATTATCATGATGATGAGCGAGAACACGACAAGTCTGAAGCCGCTTCGAAGGAGCGGAACATTCATTGACGGTGAAAGCAGATAGTTTATCAGTGCCGCGATTACAATAAAGGCGACAGCCGATGCAATGATTGCGATCCGATGGAAATCCTTTTTTTCTTTCCCACGGTTCTTAACTATCACAAGTGCAGCAAGGAGTACAACGATAGCGATGGCGAAGACGCTGAAACCTGTTTTGGTTCCGGCGTCTGCAAAGACCATTTCGGTGTCGAGGAAGCGGAGCCACCATTCTGACGCTGCAACGAAGAGAAATGCACCGAGTATGGAGCCGGTGACTGATCCGATGCCTCCGATGACGACGATTAGAAGGATTTCATATGTCATCGAGGATTTAAATGCATTAGCCTGAATCGTCGTCTGGAACATGGCAAGCATTGCACCGCCGATGCCGGCGAAGAAGGAGCTTGTGCAGAACGCGAGCATCTTATGTTTTGCCAGATTGATGCCCATGGCCTCAGCCGCGACTTCGTCATCGCGGATCGCCTTGAATGAGCGTCCGTAGGATGAGTGGATGAGCATGACTATGAGCGAGATGCAGATCGCTGCAATTATCATCGGCAGCAGCGTCGAGAAGAAGGGAATGTGCGCTGCAACAAAGGGACAGCCGGCTGCCCAGCCAGCCACAATGGAATCGAAGGATGGAAATTTGCGGAGCATGTTCGATCCGTTCGTGAGACCGCCAATGGTGTTCCACTGGAAGAGTGCGCGGATGATTTCGGCAAAGCCAAGTGTCGCGATCGCGAGGTAGTCGCCTTTGAGCCTGAGCACTGGGAGACCGATGAGAAACGCGAAAAGCGCCGCGAAAACACCTGCGAGGATCAGCGCTATGAGGACGCCGAAGAACATTCCGACGCCTGCGTTGCCGCCAAAGATCCCGGCGAAAACTTCCTGAAGCGAGAACTTGACAATCCCGCAGTTAAAATATTGATAGACCGATGCGCGGTCACCGGGTGGGATCATCAGTATGCCGTAAGTGTAGGCTCCGATCAGCATGAATCCGGCCTGTCCCAGAGAGAAGAGCCCGGTGAAGCCATTCAGCAGGTTCATGGAAACTGCGACAACGGCGTAGACGGCTGTTTTCTTCAGGACTACGAAGATCATCGATGAGCTGTCGAGCACTGAGTCGAGAAGAAAGAGCACGGCAAGACAGATAACGATAACTATGAGATCCGCGACTATTTGCGTTTTGCGGTCGTGGCGTTCGAGTTTGTTTTGAAAAGATTTGGTTGATCCGGGTTTATTCATAATTGACCTTCGATAAATTGTATTTTTTATACCTTGTCTGTCTGTTTCTCACCAAAGAGTCCTGTGGGCTTGAAGATTAGGATCACAATCAGCAAAACAAATGTGAATGCGTCGGAGAATGTCGCGAATCCGAATTGCTGGCTTATGATGCCGTTGACCATGAGGACAGAGTCGAGGCCTTTTATCAGGTTTTCACAGATGCCGATGATGAAAGCACCAACGACAGCGCCGGGTATGGATCCGATCCCGCCGAAAACAGCAGCGACGAAGGCCTTGAGGCCTGGCATTGCGCCGGAGGTCGGAACGACTCCTGTGTAGTTGGTGAAGTAGAGCAGACTGCCGATAGCTGCGAGGAATGAACCGATGATGAAAGTGACGGAGATGACTTTGTCTATGTCGATGCCCATTAGCTGTGCGGTATCAAAATCGCGCGAAACAGCGCGCATGGCCATGCCGAACTTCGTATGTTTTATCAGAAGGATCAGTGCCACGACGAGCACAATTGTAAGGATAGGGGTGATGATAGTCACACGTTTTGTGACGGCACCGCCGATAGTGATCGAATCTGAGATCCACGGAATGCCCGGGTAATTCTGGTTGAGGCCGCCCGTGACATATAGGGCGAGGTTCTCAAGGAGATAACTCACGCCAATCGCGGAGATCATGATTGACATTCGTGGAGCAGTGCGGAGCGGCTTGTATGCCGCACGCTCAATGGCGTAGCCAAGGAGCACAGTGAAAATAATCATCAGCGGTATTGAATAATACATGGGCATCGAGGCGGAGAAGTAGATCATCATAAGTCCCGCTACCATGAAAACATCGCCGTGCGCAAAGTTGATAAGGCGCAGGATGCCGTATACCATTGTGTATCCGATTGCAATCAGCGCGTACTGACCGCCGACGGAAATGCCGGACAAAATGTACGGCAGAACAACACTCCAATCCATAATCTTTGTAACCTCTATTCGCCAGAATATCCGAACCGGGCTGTGTGACAGAATCACCCAGCTGATGCCGGTCCGGAATTATAAATCATATCAGGTATTGCTTATTTAGCTTTCTGCTCAGCCACGAAGTCCCAGGTGCCTGTCTCTGTGTTGGCTTTCTTGACATATGCTGTGTCGCGGACTGCATCTCCGTTTGTCTGGTCGAATTCGATGTGGCCTGAAACACCGTCATATGTTGTCTTCCAGAGTGCATCGTTTACAGCCTTGGGATCTGTGCTGCCTGCATTTTTTAATGCTTCGAGTGCCACGTAATAAGCGTCGTACCCCATTGCGCTGACTGCTGCGATCATGTCGTTGCCACCGTTGTTCTGGAGTGCTGTTGCGTCGCCGTCGATGTAAGCTTTCAGGCCTTCATCAAATTCTTTGTTGCCGCCTTCCTGGTAGAAGGTCGTAACGTAGATGTCGATGTCCTTGCCTGTTGCAGCTTCTGTTATGACGTTTGAATCCCATGTGTCGCCGGCCATGAGCGGTACTGTAACTCCCTGTGATGATGCCTGTTCAATGATGAGTGCTGCTGCCTCGGTTGAGACGGGGCTGAAGATTACGTCTGCGTTTGCGTTCTTTGCATTTGTAATATAGGAAGTGAAGTCCGAGTTCCCTTCAGGGAATGTCTCGAAAACAACTGTTCCGCCGAGTGCTTCGAAGGCCTTCTGGAAGTAGTTGCAAAGACCAACTGAGTAGTCGTCGCCGAGCTTTGCAAGGCAATAAGCTGTCTTGGCCTTGAAGTTGTCAACAGCAAAGTTCGCAAGTATTGTGCCCTGGAAAGGATCAAGGAAACAGATTCTGAAGTAGTTGGTGTTGCCCTCGGTTACCTGGGGATTTGTGCATGTTACACCGATTGCCGGGATGCCCGCGTTTGCAAAGGTTTCCTGCGCCGCAATCGAAACGCCTGAACCATAAGAGCCGAGGACTACTGAAACGCCTGAGCTTACGAGCGTCGAAGCCGCTGAAACTGCTTTGTCTGTAGAGGACTGGTTATCAGCGAAAACAAGTTCGACATTATATGTTTTGCC
>Ga0172378_10000877_pt1 | contig 27247 bp, 19 predicted proteins | sample GrowelOW332metaG_FD_119755 | JGI IMG/M metagenome (GOLD analysis project Ga0172378, IMG submission 119755) | Groundwater microbial communities from an aquifer near a municipal landfill in Southern Ontario, Canada - Pumphouse #3_1 metaG | ecosystem: Environmental > Aquatic > Deep subsurface >...
CCTTGGCTGCCAAACTGGATACAGAAATTATCAGTGCCGACTCACGTCAAATATATCGCGGTATGAATCTTGGTACAGGAAAAGATTTAAATGATTATCTTGTAGACAAAAAAAAAATTCCTTATCACCTGATTGACATCGTTGAACCTGGTTATAAATATAATGTATTTGAATATCAACGTGATTTTCTAAAAGCATATTCATATATCAAGCAACAAAACAAACTCCCCATCCTTTGCGGAGGCACAGGACTATATTTGGAATCAGTTTTAAAAGGATATAAACTGATACCGGTACCCGAAAATCCAACATTAAGAAAAAAACTCGAAAAGCACACACTCATTGAGCTAACGAGTATACTTAACAAATACAAGACTTTGCATAATACAACAGATGTTGATACCATAAAACGAGCTATAAGGGCTATCGAAATAGAAGAATATTATGCAACCAATACAATCTCCAAACGAGAATTTCCGCTATTAAACAGCCTAATTATAGGAATCGATATTGATAGAGATTTAAGAAGAGAAAAAATAACCAAACGATTAAAACAAAGACTGAGCGAAGGTATGGTTGATGAAGTTATAGGACTTTTAAACCAGAACATTACACCGGAAGATTTGATGTACTACGGATTGGAATATAAATACCTTACACTTTACGTTATAGGGAAACTGACATATGATGAGATGTTTTCAAGTTTGGAAATAGCCATTCATCAATTTGCCAAACGGCAAATGACATGGTTTCGAGGAATGGAAAGAAAAGGATTTACCATTCATTGGATAAAAGCAGAATTACCAACAAAAGAAAAGATCGCTTTTGTCATGGAAAAAATAAAAGAATTTTAGTACCTTTGTATTTGTCAAAGGGAACTAAAAAATAATAGAGTGTAATGATCTTAAAATGAATATTATAATATGAGCATAGATCCCAAAAAATGGGGCGTGATTTACAATCCTAAAGCTGGCACTCCCAAGGTTAAGAAACGTTGGAAAAAAATAAAGGAATATATTGACAGCAAAGGAGTTTCATACGATTATGTACAATCTGAAGGTTTTGGATCGGTAGAACGTTTGGCCAAGATTCTGGCAAATAATGGGTATCGAATTATTGTTGTTGTTGGAGGTGACGGTGCATTAAACGATGCTATTAATGGTATTATGTTTTCCGAGGCAGAAGACAAAAACAGCATAGCTATCGGCATTATTCCTAATGGTATAGGTAATGACTTTGCTAAATATTGGAGGATAAGCACAGATTACAAAGATGCTGTAAATTGTATTATTAATAATAGGAAAAAGAAAATAGATGTTGGATATTGTTCTTTTTTCGATGGCAAGAAACATCAGAAGCGATATTTTCTCAATGCTATCAATATTGGTTTAGGAGCCCGCATCGTAAATATCGCAGATCAAACCAAACGTTTCTGGGGAATGAAATATCTTGCATATTTCACTGCATTATTTTTATTACTCTTCGAACGAAAACTATATCGGATGCATTTAAAAATCAATGATGAACATATTCGAGGAAGATTCATGACTGTATGTGTGGGCAATGCTTATGGATGGGGACAAACGCCAAATGCCGTACCTTACAACGGATGGCTTGATGTCTCTATCATACGCGGCCCGAAATTCTGGCAAATAATTTCGGGCCTTTGGCTTTTACTTGAAGGCAGAATTCTTAATCATAAACAAGTAAAAGTTTATCGTACTAAAGCTGTAAGGGTGCTTCGAGCAAAGAATGCGTCAGTTGATTTAGACGGTCGCCTACTTCCAAAATACTTTCCAATAGATATTGGCATACTTTGCGAGAAAATCACAATGATTATACCTGAATAATATTTTATAATAATAATATAATGATTGAATTATTAAAAAATAACCCTGACAATAATTTTTTTCTTCTTGCTGGTCCCTGTGTTATAGAAGGAGAAGAAATGGCTATGCATATCGCCGAGAGAATAGTAAAAATAACAAATAAGTTAAAAATACCTTATGCATTTAAGGGATCTTACCGCAAAGCAAACCGCTCAAGAATGGATTCATTCAGAGGTATTGGTGACGAAAAGGCTTTGAAGATATTAAAAAAAATCCATGATACATTTAATATTCCCGTTGTAACAGATATCCATGCAGCTAATGAAGCTTCAATGGCTGCAGAATACGTAGATATCCTACAAATACCAGCTTTCCTTTGTCGGCAAACAGATTTACTTGTTGCCGCAGCTAAGACAGGAAAAATCATCAATATCAAAAAGGGCCAGTTCCTTTCTCCATTAGCTATGAAATATGCGGCAGAAAAAGTTGTTGAAGCTGGAAATAAAAAAGTCTTATTGACCGAACGCGGAACAACATTTGGCTATCAGGATTTAATCATCGATTTCCGTAGTATACCTGAAATGCAATCTTTAGGCTATCCGGTCATACTTGATGCTACACATTCTCTACAACAGCCCAACCAAGCAGGTGGTATTACGGGCGGGATGCCATATCTTATCGAAACGGTTGCTAAAGCTGGAATAGCCGTCGGCGCTGACGGATTATTTTTAGAAACACACGAAAATCCGGCTGTAGCAAAAAGTGATGGAAAGAATATGCTTAAACTTGATTTACTAGAAGGATTACTAACTAAACTTGTAAGAATAAGAAAAGCAATTATTGATGAAAACAATTACACCAAATGATATTGTTTTAATATAAAAAAAAGAATAATAATATCCAAAGCTAATAAAAATGTCAAACATTAAGGATCATGATATTCAATGAATTACGCAAACACAGGAAACTAGCTTCCAAAAGAAATCCCATGTACGAAAAAAATAAGTTTGGGAAATTTTGGGTATATATCGGTGCTGCTTTTTGGGCTGCCTATCTTATCTTCTTTGGAATAATATTTCCATCACTTTTTGAAGAAACATCTCCTAATATGGAACCATACTACATTATGAATGGTAGTATTTTGATATTTATCCTTATCGCCGATTTTTTATTCCGCTTTGCATTCCAACAAACACCAACACAAGAAGTAAAACCTTATTTACTATTACCTATCAAAAAGAAAAGATTAATTGATTTCCTATTAATTCGATCAGGGCTAAGCAGCTATAATTATATATGGTTATTCCTTTTCATACCTTTTTCCTTTTTAACAATCACAAAATATTTTGGATTTTGGGGTGTATTCACTTATTGTCTAGGCATTTGGCTACTTATGATCATCAATAATTATTGGTATTTATTTTGCAAAACATTAATAGATGAACATATATGCTGGATCATTCTCCCCATCGTCATTTACGGTGCCGTTATATCAAGCTTATTTATTCCTAAAGAAAGTTTGCTATTCTATATTTTACTTGATATAGGAAACGGATACATCGAAGGCAACTTACTCTACTTTATCGGAACAATCATCATTATCGCTTTCTTTTGGTTAGCCAACAGACAACTAATGAACAAACTTATCTATGCCGAATTAAGTAAAACAAAAGATAATAAAGTTAAGCACATATCCGAGTTCCACTTTTTTGAGATATATGGTGAAATCGGTGAATTTATGCGACTCGAGATAAAAATGTTACTACGAAACAAACGTCCAAAAACGTCATTTAATATGATTCTCGTAGCCGTCGTAATCTTTTCTGCAGCACTTAGTTTTACCGATGTCTATGACTCATCAGGTAATATGAAACTTTTCATTATTGTTTATGCCTTTATAGTATTTGCAATGACTACACTACTAACTATTATGGGATATGAGGGCAATTATCTTGACGGTCTCATGTCATGCAAAGAAACTATTAGAAGTTTACTCCAAGCTAAATATTACATGTATAGTCTTTTTGAATTATTGCCATTGATTCTTATGCTGCCAGCCATAATTACTGGGAAAATAACTTTTCTGAGTGTCATTTCCATCATGTTTTTCACCGTCGGCTTCATGTACTTCTTGTTTTTTCAATTAGCTGTCTATAACAACAATACCGAACCATTAAACGAAAAGTTAACCGGACGACAATCCGGCGGCAAAAGCAGACGACTAATTGTATCTTTTGCAGCATTCATAATTCCTATGGTCCTATATAATCTCTTCATAGCCCTAATGGGTGAAGTAATGGGTGAGATTATACTTCTTTTTATCGGATTAGGATTTATGCTTACTTCCCGTTTATGGATAAATAATATTTATCAACGAGTGATGAAAAACAGATATAAGAACATGGAAGGTTTCAGAGACAGTAGAGTATAAATATAATAAATCATAACAAGGCACTACCATGATAACAATAAATAACTTAACCAAAAAGTTTGGCAGTAAAACAGCTGTACAAATAGAAGATTACTCCGTTAATGATGGAGAAATGATTGGACTTGTTGGAAACAACGGAGCAGGAAAAACTACACTTTTCCGACTTATACTTGATTTACTAAAACCTGATACAGGCAGTATATCGATTGAAGGCATAGACGTAAATAAAAGTGAAGATTGGAAAAAATTCACAGGAGCTTTTATAGACGATGGTTTTCTTATCGACTACCTTACACCAGAAGAATATTTTTATTTTATCGGCAAAATATATGGACTAAAAAAGCAAGAAGTTGACGAACGTCTTACTCCTTTTGACCGATTTATGAATGGTGAAGTAATCGGTCAAAAGAAATTCATACGTAACTTTTCCGCTGGAAATAAACAAAAAATCGGCATTATCTCAGCCATGATTCGCTATCCAAAATTCCTGATATTAGATGAGCCTTTCAATTTCCTTGATCCCAGCTCACAATCTATCATCAAACATTTATTGAAAAGCTATAATGAAAAATACCAGGCAACAATTATAATTTCCAGCCACAATTTAAATCACACAGTAGATATTTGTCCACGAATAGCCTTACAAGAAAAGGGCTCTATAATACGTGATATTACGAATGAAAATAATTCAGCTGAAAAAGAACTGGAAGATTATTTTGAGGTTTCTGAATAAAAAAGAGAAATTAATTTGTCTATTATAAAAGGAAATAGTAATTTTGCTGCTGATTATTCCACTCCGGGTTCGTTCAAGCGTTTTTAAGAAATTAAATACCACCCGATGGAGCTAACACATACAATTTATAAGATGTACGCAATTGTAGAAATTAATGGCCAGCAATTCAAAGCAGAAGCTGGGAGAAAGCTGTTTGTTCACCACATTCAAGATGTAGAAGATGGAGCAACAGTTGAGTTTAACAAAGTTCTCTTAATCGACAACGAAGGGACAATTTCCGTAGGAACTCCTACAATAGAAAATGCCAAAATAGTTTGCGAGGTCGTTTCGAAATTAGTAAAAGGTGACAAAGTCCTAGTTTTTCATAAAAAAAGAAGAAAAGGATATAGTAAACTTAACGGTCATCGTCAACAGTTTACAGAATTAACAATCAAAGAAGTAATAGCTTAATCATTTAAAAGTAAGAAGATATGGCACATAAAAAAGGTGTAGGTAGTTCTAAGAACGGCCGTGAATCAGCAAGCAAAAGATTAGGACTAAAGAAATTCGGTGGTGAATTCTGCAAAGCGGGCAATATAATCATTCGCCAAAGAGGTACAGAATTCCATCCAGGTAAAAATATTGGAATGGGCAAAGATCATACTCTTTTCGCTTTAGTTGACGGAGTTGTTTGTTTTAAAGTAACGAGAGAAGACAAAAGATATGTATCTATCACTCCATCAACTGTAGTTGAAGAGCCTACAAAGGCTGAAGAAAAGGCAGAAGCATAACATTCCATAAAGACATTGTTTAAGGAGAGGCAACTAAATTAGTTGTGTCTCCTTTTTTTAGTTAGATAAAATCATAGATATTATTCTATTTTCATTTATATTTGTATTCCAAAAAATAATTAATAAAAGATATAATGCTTACAATCAAACAAATTACCAGTGATACAGAAACTGTGATCCGTGGATTGGAAAAGAAACATTTCAAAAATGCCAAAGAATCCATTGCAAAAGTTCTCAATATTAATGATCAAAGACGCAATGTACAAATTGAATTAGATAAAAATTTGTCAGAAGTAAACTCTACTTCCAAAGTTATTGGCGAACTTATTAAAAACGGGAAAAAGGAAGAAGCTATTTCTGCAAAAGACAGGATCACCGAATTAAAAGAAAAAAACAAAGATTTGGAATCCGAAATGAAAAAAGCTGCTGATGATTTGCGCGATTTATTATATACAATTCCTAATGTTCCATATGAATGTGTACCAGAAGGATTTGGTGCCACAGATAATATAGTAGAAAAGACTGGAGGCAAAAGAACAAACTTACCGAAAGACGCGCTTCCTCATTGGGAATTAGCCAAGAAATATAACATTATTGATTTCGACCTTGGTGTTAAAGTCTCAGGTGCAGGATTCCCTATATATAAGGGTAAAGGCGCAAGATTACAACGAGCATTAATAAACTTTTTCCTTGACGAAGCCTTAGCTTCAGGATACACTGAAATTATGCCACCAACAGTAGTCAATTCTGCTTCCGGATACGGGACAGGACAACTTCCTGACAAAGAAGGACAAATGTATCATTGTGAAGTTGATGATCTATATTTAATTCCTACAGCAGAAGTTCCCGTAACCAATATTTACCGTGATGTGATTATTGATGAAAAACAACTTCCTATTAAAAATTGTGCATACACAGAATGCTTCCGCCGAGAAGCCGGTTCATACGGAAAAGACGTACGAGGATTAAATAGACTTCATGAATTCTCTAAAGTAGAATTAGTACGAATAGATAAGCCGGAACATTCAAAACAATCTCATCAAGAGATGCTTGATCACGTAGAAAGATTATTAATAAAGCTGGAACTTCCTTACCATATTCTCCGCTTATGTGGAGGCGATATGAGCTTCACTTCATCACTTTGTTTTGACTTCGAAGTCTATTCGGAAGCCCAACAACGTTGGCTAGAAGTAAGTTCAGTATCCAACTTTGACACTTACCAAGCAAATCGCCTAAAATGTCGTTACCGAAGCAGTACCGACAAAAAAATCAATTTATGCCATACATTGAATGGATCAGCATTAGCCCTACCACGTATTGTAGCAGCTATATTAGAAAACAATCAAACGCCTGAAGGTATCCATATACCTAAAGTTTTGATACCTTACTGCGGTTTTGATATTATAGATTAGAATAAAAATAAAAAAGAACTGGAAATATGAACTTCCTAAAGAAACTCATATCTCCGGTTCTTTTTTATTTTGAAATTTTCATTGAATCAGAAAATAAAGCCAAACCTTTACATACATGGTTACAGAGGCAACAATAAGTAAGAAAATAAAAATACCATTTACTCTTTTTTTTATATGAATTATCTTTTTATCTGTATCTTTGTAAAAAGTCAAATTAAAAAGTTATAAGATTATATTTCAAACAAATTAATTAGGTAATGAATAAAATAGTTAAGAAAGAACAATTTTCAAAAAATGTTTTCAAGCTTGTCGTTGAAGCACCTCTAATTGCTAAATCCAGAAAAGCAGGAAATTTTGTTATTGTCCGTGTAGGAGAAAAAGGAGAACGTATTCCTCTTACCATTGCAGAAGCTGATACCACAAATGGAACGATAAGTTTAGTTGTACAAAAAATTGGTGTTTCATCAACAAAACTATGCGAACTCAACGTGGGCAATTATATCACAGACATCGTAGGTCCTTTGGGACAACCCACACATATTGAAAAGTTTGGCACAGTCGTTTGTGCTGGTGGCGGAGTTGGCGCAGCTCCGATGTTACCTATCGTACAAGCTTTAAAAACTGCAGGCAATAAGGTTATTACCGTACTAGCTGGAAGAACAAAAGAACTTATCATCATGGAAAAAGAGATGCGCAAAAACTCCGACGAAGTAATTATCATGACTGATGACGGTTCCTATGGCAAAAAAGGTCTCGTTACCCAAGGTATAGAAGAAGTAATTAAACGTGAGATGGTGAACAAATGCTTTGCTATTGGTCCAGCTATCATGATGAAATTTGTTTGTTTATTAACTAAAAAATATAATATTTCAACAGATGTATCACTGAATACTATTATGGTTGACGGTACAGGCATGTGTGGTGCTTGCCGCGTAACAGTAGGTGGAAAAACAAAATTCGTGTGCGTAGACGGTCCCGAATTCGACGGACATCAAGTTGACTTTGATGAGATGCTTAAACGCATGAAAGGTTTCAAGAATCAAGAACAAGAAAGTATAATAGAATTTGACGCTGCTGAAGCAAATAATAAAAGTACTAATAAAAAGATTGTTGACAATAGTAGAAATGCAACATGGCGCATTGAACTGCGCAAAAGCATGAAGGCAAAAGACAGAATGGGCATCGAACGAGCAAAGATGAATGAACTCGACCCCGAATATCGTTCTCACGTATTAAAAGAAGAAGTTAACCAGGGATTAACTAAAGAACAAGCAATAATAGAAGCCAAACGTTGTCTTGATTGCCCAACACCCAATTGTGTTACCGGTTGCCCCGTAAATATTGATATTCCGCGTTTTATAAAAAACATTGAACGTGGTGAAATATTGGAAGCAGCAAAGACATTGAAAGAAACAAGCACTCTTCCTGCCGTATGTGGAAGAGTTTGTCCACAAGAAAAACAATGCGAGGCAAAATGTACTTATTTAAAAGCAGGAAAACAACCTATAGCCATCGGATATTTAGAGCGTTTTGCCGCAGACTATGAGCGCGAAAGTGGAAACATTTCAATTCCCACTATTAACAAAAAAAATGGTATAAAAATAGCCATCATCGGGTCAGGTCCCTCAGGACTATCTTTTGCAGGAGAAATGGCAAAACTCGGATACGAAGTTACCGTCTTTGAGGCATTACACGAAATTGGTGGTGTACTAAAATATGGAATTCCAGAATACCGTTTACCAAATAAAATAGTTGATTTCGAGATAGACAATCTGGTCAAAATAGGTGTAAAATTCGTAAAGGACTGTATTATAGGAAAAACAATCAGCATAAAAGAATTAAAAGATGATAATTTCAAGGGCATATACGTTGCTTCAGGCGCAGGATTGCCGAATTTCATGGGTATTCCGGGAGAGAACTCAATAAATGTCCTTTCTTCTAACGAATATCTTACTCGTGTAAATTTAATGGATGCTTCAAACAAAGATTCTGACACACCCGTACCTTTCGGCAAAATAGTAGTCGTTATCGGTGGAGGAAATACAGCTATGGATTCTGTACGCACTGCTAAACGTCTGGGAGCAGCACGTGCCATAATCATCTATCGCCGTTCTGAAGAAGAAATGCCGGCACGTCTTGAAGAAGTAAAACATGCGAAAGAAGAAAGTATTGAATTTATGACTTTGCACAACCCTATTGAATATAAAGCAGATGAGCAAGGCTATGTCAAGCAAGTAGTACTACAAAAAATGAAACTCGGCGAGCCTGATGCTTCAGGACGTCGACGTCCTGAAGCGATTCCTGGAGAAACGGAAACTATAAACATCGATTTAGCCATCGTAAGTATTGGCGTATCTCCGAATCCAATTGTTCCCAATGCTATTAAAGGACTCGAATTGGGGCGAAAAAACACTATCGCAGTTAACGAACAAATGCAATCATCTATTTCCGGTATATATGCCGGCGGTGACATTGTTCGCGGTGGAGCGACCGTCATACTAGCTATGGGAGATGGGAAAAGAGCTGCTGCCGGAATGAACGAAAAATTAGCACAATTATAATCAATAAAAAATCCCTGCTTAATCTTTATAAGCAGGGATTTCTTTTATTATTAATATTTTTCACTTTACCAAGTGATTAGTTTTCGAATCAGGGAAAATTATAGTTGGTTTAAATGACTTAGCCTCCTCAAAATCAATTAAAGCAAAAGACATAATAATCACAATATCTCCTACTTGAACCTTACGAGCAGCAGCTCCATTAAGACATATTTTGCCAGAGCCTCGTTCCCCCTTAATAATATAGGTTTCAAAACGCTCACCATTGTTGTTGTCTGCAATAAAAACTTTTTCGCCAGCAATCATATTAGCCGCATCCATAAGATCTTCATCTATTGTGATGCTACCCATATAATTCAAATTTGCTTCAGTAACACGTGCAAAATGAATTTTCGACTTCAACATTTCAATCATCATAACAATACTATTCTTTAATTATTCCTTATACTTAACATTATCAATCAAACGCACCACACCACAAAAAACGGTAATACATCCAACGACATAGGAAGCATCACTCCATTTCTTTATCTCTTGCAATGTATAGCCATCCACAATTTGAAAGTATTGCAATTGCAATCCTGCAGTAACCGCAATATTCTCTTCAACCATTTTCCGTGTTTCTTCTACCGTATGCGATTTTGCAAAATTACTACTTTTAAATAAGATCCGGGATATATTAAGAGCAATCTTTCTATCTTCGGCAGATAATAGTTTATTGCGACTACTCAAAGCCAACCCGTCGGATTCACGAACTATTGGACATCCCACTATCTCAATATTCAGCTTCAATTTTTTAGTCATCGCACGAACTATGACCAATTGTTGAAAATCCTTCTCGCCAAAATAAGCCCTATCCGGTGCTACAGCATAAAACAATTTACTTACAATTTGACAAACGCCATTAAAATGTCCCGCACGGAAAGCACCTTCCATAACAGTATCAAGAGGGGCAAAACTAAAAGTACGAGTATCCTGTTCAGGATACATTTCTTCTACGGGGGGGGCAAAAAGAAAATCAGCGCCACACTTTTCCAACAAAGCACAATCTGCTTCAAGGGTCCGTGGATACTTTTTTAAATCGTTCTTATCATTAAACTGAGTAGGATTAACAAAATCACTAACTACTGTTACATCATTATTCTTTACACTACGTTCCACAAGTGAAGCATGTCCAACATGCAATGCACCCATGGTAGGCACCAAACCGATTTTCTTCCCTTCAATCTTTAATGGTGTTAATTCGTTTTGTAAATCTTTAATTGTACGTACTATTTTCATTCTTATAATAAATTTATATTCTGTATATGACAGAATTCAGTGCAAAATAAACTAATATTTAGCATATAAAGAAAGAAAACACAAGATAAAAACCGTTTTTTTTGTGTATATTTGCAGAATAAACACGTGAATCATCGTTTTAATATGACAAAATCAACAAAAATATTATTTATTACACAGGAAATCACCCCTTACGTTCCGGAAACAGAAATGTCTCTTGTTGGTAGGAATTTACCTCAAGCCATTCAAGAAAAGGGCAATGAAATAAGAACTTTTATGCCCAAATGGGGAATCATTAACGAACGCAGAAATCAATTACACGAAGTCATAAGACTCTCGGGGATGAATTTGATTATTGATGATACAGATCATCCGCTCATTATTAAAGTTGCCTCCATACAATCAGCACGTATGCAAGTGTACTTTATCGACAATGATGATTACTTTCAAAACAGATTACTCACCACCGATGAAAAAGGAGTTGAATATGACGATAATGCCAGTAGAACGATTTTTTACACTCGTGGTGTTCTAGAGACTGTAAAAAAATTAAGATGGTGTCCTGATATAATACATTGCCACGGATGGATGACAGCGCTTGCACCGCTTTACATCAAAAAAGCATATAGTGAAGAACCCTCTTTCCGTAATTCAAAAATTATATTCTCAGTATATGACAAAGATTTCCAAAGTAATTTGGATAACAACTTTGCCAATAAATTGTTAATGAAAGGTATTTATAAAAAAGATATCACTCTGCTCAAAGAACCAATAAATTATACGTCCTTAAGCAAATTGGCCATTGAATACTCAGATGGCGTTATACAGAATAGCAAAAATGTCATCCCTGAAATTATGGAATATGCACAAAAAAGACAGAAACCTATTTTGGAATACCAATCACCAGATACATATACTGATGCCTGTGAAGCTTTCTACAATAAAATAAGAGAAACTGCAACAAGTGAAATAAATAAATAAAAGCATTATATTTCCCATAAAAGATATCACAAAATTAATAAAAAAGCGCAAGTTTAATAAACTTGCGCTTTTTTATTAATTTAAACATAATCTTTAATCTTTTGTTTTAGCCCCCTCTTTCGTAACTTTATTAGAATTAGAACCTCGAGGTTCTTTTGTTTTAATATTCTCTGTAATATTACCCATCTTTTTCTTTAAAATTTCAATGGACCTATTAGACTCCACTTTTTCTAAAGTAGCTTTCTCCGTTAAATACATTTTTTTTATTTCCTTATGAAGCTCATCAATCTCTTCTCCCTGATTTTTAATAGTAGTCAACAAAGAATTTAATTCTTCATTATCCACATCTACAGGATATAAAGCATCAACTCTCTTAATGAAATCACCCAAAATATTCATATAATTAGTAAATGCATCAAATGACGAATCATAAATTCCTCTATTCAAACGGAGGCCAGTCTTTTTAGTCGTCATGAAACGAAAATTATTACTTGCCTGCAGATAATCCCAATCCTGCTTAATACGACGATCTTGGCACAAATAAACTCGTTCGGCCACACTATATAACTTCTTAAAGGCCTCACGTTGAAGTGAATTTCCCAACCAAGCACTCGTATCACGCTCCTCATCAACCCAAGATAACGGGTAATTAACATCCAAAGCAGAAATAGAATTCAGCTTCGTAATGATTTCCGTAGGAGTAGAAAACGTAATACCTTTCTCTTTAGCACAATTCGGCAACGCTTTTACAAACTCAAGTATATTAGAAGAAAGAGGTTGAGCAATACCAAGAGAACTTAATTCCATAAAAATATTTATTATCTGTTCTTCCTGAGGCATCTCATCAATCCAACTGATATATTTATCTGCAAACAATGGATATTCGTTCCATTCTGAATTGGAAAAACGTAAACTAATATCATCGGACAATTTAAAATCCCTTAACAGCAATTTCAATTTTGGAGCTTCTATGCAATGATAAAGATAATGAGGACTCTTCCACCCTAAAATATGTTTCGCACCCTCAGTAAGCATACCCTTAAAACCCATAGATGCAACTATTCCGCCTATTTCATTCGAATATATCAAACTTGAATTACGAAAGACCTTAGGTGTCTTTCCAAAAATACTCTTCATTTTATCAGCCTGACGCATCACTTCCTCCCGGAAACATTGTTCATTAACCAAAGAAGACAATCCATGGGAATAAGGTTCAGCCAAAAATTCACAACAACCAGTATCATTTAGTTGTCTCAACAAATCAATTACGGCAGGTGCATGTATTTCCAACTGCTCTAAAGCCACACCAGAAATAGAAAGAGCTACTTTAAAAGCACCATCCGAATTTTTCACCATTTCTATCAAGGTATTCAAAGCGGGAATATAGGAATGCTCAGTAATTTCTGTAATAGCAGTTTCATTAGCATAATCATCATAGTAGTAATGATCAGTACCGATATCAAAAAAACGATATCTTTTCAAATGTACATTTTGATGTATTTCAAAATAGAGACAAATTGTTCTCATAGTGTATATTATTAATTCTTTTTACTATTATTGATAACTTCATCATAAATACGTCGGATTTTATAACCAACCTTTTCCCAAGTAATCTGATCTACCTCTTTTTTACCCTCATTCATAAGAAAATCATGTAGAGCCGGATAAGCACAAATAGCATAAATAGCATCAGCCATCGCATTAATATCCCAATAATCAATTTTGAAACATTTATCTAAGATCTCGGCACAACCGGACTGTTTAGATATAATTGTTGGAACACCACACTGCATTGCCTCCAATGGAGAAATGCCAAAAGGTTCAGAGACTGAAGGCATAATATAAGCCTCACTAGCCTTCAAAACCTCATAGACCTGCTGTCCTCTCATAAAACCGGGAAAATGGAAACGATCAGCTATACCACGATTGGCAACAAGATTAATCATCTGATTCATCATATCTCCGTCACCAGCCATCACAAAACGCACATTTTGCGTCCTATGTAGTACCATAGAAGCCGCTTCTACAAAATATTCCGGTCCCTTTTGCATTGTTATACGCCCCAAAAACGTAATAATTTTTTCATTAGGAATTTTTTTTGTTACAATATCTTGTATATCCTTTGAAAGTGGAGATACAGCATTATGTACGGTAGAAACCTTACGAGGATCTTGAAAATATTTATTAATAACAATCTGTCTAGTCAATTCGCTAACACACATAATATGATCGGCATGATCCATGCCATTCTTTTCTATAGCATAAACTGTTGGATTTACATGACCACGGCTACGATCAAAATCTGTAGCATGAACATGTATTACCAGAGGTTTTCCGGAAACCTGTTTGGCATGAATACCTGCCGGATAAGTTAACCAATCATGAGAATGTATAATATCAAAATCTTGTTGACGAGCGATAACACCGGCAGCAATAGAATAATTATTAATCTCCTCATATAAATTTTCGGGATACTTACCCGAGAACTCTATACATCCCAAATCATTGGTGTACATATAACTGAAATCAGCATAAATATGATCACGCAAATCATAATATAACTGTGGGTCCATATAACTGCCGACACGACTATTTACGTAATCCCAATTAACATCACGCCAAACAACAGGAGTACTATTCATACCAATTATTTTAACAAAGCTACGATCCTCATCCCCCAAAGGCCTAGGAAGACAAAACGTTATTTCCATATCCGCTTGTTTACTCAACCCCTTTGTCATTCCGTAACTCGCAGTACCTAACCCACCTAAAATATGTGGAGGGAACTCCCAACCAAACATTAAAACTTTCATGATGTTCCTCTCTTTATTGATAAAACTTCTTTAATAATCTAAGCGTACGCAAAGTCTCGGCAACATTCATTGCAAACGAAACTGCACCACGCCCTTTAAAAGGTGGATTTCCATCAAAAAGTTCTGGTAAGGAGCCAACACAATGATTACTCAACTCATCTTCCAAACCGATCAAATGACGCTCAACAAAAGATAAGCCACTCATTTTATAAATTTTCAAATAGGCCTCCATATAAAACCCCATTAACCAAGGCCATACTGTACCTTGGTGATAAGCCAAATCCCTATTAGAAGGAGGACCAACATAATTAGGATTATATCCTCCACTCTTAGGACTTAGCGATCGAAGTCCCTTAGGAGTTAGTAATTCCTTAGTCACAATATCAAGTATTTGTTTTTTTTGCACACGATCTAAAGGAGAATAATCAAAAGCAACAGTAAATATCATATTCGGACGTACACTCCAATCCATCATATTGCCGTCTACATAATCATAAAGATAACCATATTCATTACGGAAAACTCGAATAAACGATTTACCCGTTATTTCAGCTTGCGCAATCAAAGAATCGGCATAAGCGATATCACCGCTTTCACGTGATATATCAGATACAAAACAAAGAGCATTATACCAAAGCGCATTAAACTCTACGATATAACCCGTACGCAAGATCACAGGACGGCCATTAACCGTAGAATTCATCCAGGTAATGGCTGTATCCTTACCATTACAATAAATCAAACCATTTTCATGTATAAATAGATTTTCATGCTTCCGCTGGCGGATAAATTCCATGATATCCCTTAACAACTGTCCATATTTCTCACTACATTTTTCACGTGACACATCTTTAGCATATTGTTGAATGGCCCAAATTGCCCATAAAAGAACGTCAGGATGCTGAATCTCATAAATTTTGTAGCCTATAGGCCTATCGTTCAAGAAATTATATATAGCTTTTTCTGCAGTTTTCATCACAGCCTCAAACTGATCCACTTCATTTATAGACAATGTAATACCTGGTAGAGAGACAAACATATCACGTGCACGACATTTAAACCATGGATAACCAGCCAATACATAATGTTCACCTTCTTGTAAATTATGGAATTGGTGGGCAGAATTTTTCAAACAATGGTAAAAGCTGTCACGTGGAGTACGATCAGCGACTTCAGAATTAAATAGTTTTTTTAATTTTATTGATGAAATTTCAGATGTTCCGGCCGAAAAAATAATACTCTCCCCTTTTTTTATATCAACCTCAAAATATCCGGGTACGTAAAGATCTTCATTAAAATCATAACCACGCTCCAACTCTTTCGGATACTCAATGCCGCGATACCAATCCGGTTGGAAAACAAACTTGTTTTTCTTGTTTAACTGCATATACAATTCTGGATAACCTGGATACATACAAGTTTTGATACCATTCTCTACTGATTCATAATCACGACTTGCTCTGGAATTTTCATGTGTGTATTCATAAACACTCCGAAAAGCCAAAAAAGGATGAAATCGTAATGTCGTAGCAGAATGAGCATCAAGCAATGTATAACGGATCAATATACGGCTTTCATAATGCACAAAAATTTTTTCTTTTTGTAAAATGACTCCTCCTACTCGATAAACAGTTGCCGGTATATGTTCACAATCAAACTCACGAATATATTTATGACCGTTAGGACTAAAATTATTACCTTGATATTTGTGTATACCTAGGTTAAATGCCGCACCATGCTGTATAACCGTTTCATCCAAGGAAGAAAGCAATACATGATTTTCATCATCAAGTTCCGGCACTGGTATGACCAATAAACCATGATACTTACGCGTATTGCAATCTACAATAGTTGTACAATGATAACCTCCCGAATTATTCGTTCGAAGAACTTCCCGTTGAAGAGATTCCTCCAAATTCGTCATCAAGGTTTTATCAAATCGTAAATAGCTCATAGATATTTATGTTATTTAATGGTTAATTACTATTCTCATATTATTCCCAAAATTAAAAAAAAAAATCTACAATGAAAATTTTTCTATCGCTATTTTCTCAATGCATTAAATTATTTTACAAATAGCTATTATCACTACCTATTTCTTCATTTAATATACCTGCAAGCGTGTCTTTTTTTAAAAGGAATACGTTTCAATGGCAAGTACCGCGTATAATTATCACAAAAAGATATATATACTTACAAAACAGGGTATTGCAATAGCCCGGTTATCTAAAATACAACTAAGAAATAGAATACTCCTTGTCCTTTAGTAAAATATTATTTAATAATAAAATCATTTAAAAAAACGACAAATGACTTTATTGCTCTTAAAAAAACAGACTTTTAAAAAGTACAAGTTTAAAGCAACTTAAATAAAAATAATTAAACCTGCAAAATATAAATCCTTTTACTTCTAAAACTTCAGAAAGTTTAAATAAATCAGGCTGACTGCGAATAAAAAATAGACATAATAACTTCTACAAAGAAAGTCTGTATAAAACAGAACCTTTTACCAAAAGATATTTGCATAAATAAAATATTTACGCTAAACTTGCAAATGCAAATTACCAAAATTAAGATTGACAAAATTATTACTTTTTTTATAAAATCAAAAGAATATGGCTAAAGCAGAACCTCAGCACATTCAATATAAAGAAAAAGAAAAAGCTCTAAATCATTCTCAAATTCAAGATCCATCCCCAATAGAAACGAAACGGCATTGTCGTCATTGTGGAGCCGAAGTTGATGACACCGCAGAACTTTGTCCAAACTGTATGCACCCTTTACAGAATGGCATTTGCTCTTTTTGCGGAGCAAAACTAGAACCTACCGACCTTTTCTGCCCCGAATGCGGAGGCCCCATCGAGGGAATTTCGTGTCCAAAATGTGGCACATTAAATTTCCGAAACTTTTGCTATAAATGCCAAACTCCAGTAAGTGAACGCGGTCAAAAGATGCTGGAAGAAGCAATAGCTGATCCCTTGTATCAAGAAATAATAAGGGCAGCAAAAGGCCTATCAAATATAGAAAAAATAATACATAAATCCCCGAAAGATAATATACCAGCTATCGCTGAATTAAGTAAAGAAGACAAAAAATTAGTTGATGAATTTCGCAAATTCGTAAAAGAATTAAGCCAGGTAGAAGTTCCTAAATTTGCAGGAACAACAGATCAAGAAGAAGAAAAAAATGTAAATTCGCAACAAGAATACAATCAAATACTACCCGAATACAAAAAGAAAATAGCAGAAATACAAGATTTATTAAATAAATTAGCGCCCCCATCAGGTTCTTCGCCACAAATACAACGAGACTATTTTGCCGCCCGCAAATTGCACAATCTGACAACAAAGAACGGGGAAGCTAGAAAAGGATGGATATGTAATTTTTGTGGATGTTTTCACACAAACCCAGAAGCGTGTATCGAACCGTGGCATGGAGGAAAATGGAAATATCTGGAAGTTTCTATTTAACACATAACTACTCTACTTAATACACTATTTTTTACAATAATCCGCAATAATTCTAAAATTAACTCTGGTGTCTAACTATATTTGGTAAGAAATGATTAACTTTGCAATGCTTAAAGATTCAAAGCAATGAAAATATCACAATTCAATATACGTTTTTTACAAAGCTTTTAGTGAGAAATGTTTGAATATTGAGTATATAAATATGAACTTTGAGGATAATCATTTCTTTTTAAACAGATGAGCAAGAAACAAAAGAAAATAGACCAACCCGATATTAACGATAACGAATCCGACGAAAGAACAATACACTCTATGGCCGAAAACACATCTCAACCGGAATCAACAAATTCCGGTATATATGAAAATACCATTCATCCCGAAGCAACTAATATAGAATATTCCGAAAAATCATCTTATTCTTTATTAGGAGATAACAATATATCGGTATCTCCTGAATCAATCTATATATTAAACGGCGCAAGCTACAAATACGTTAAACCCTTATCAACCGAAAAAACCGGCGAGGCAGATGTATTATTAGTCACCAAAGAAAAACAACAATTCGCACTGAAATTATATTACCCCAATTACACTCCGAAAAGTGAGGTGATGCAAGTCCTAAAATCATTAAGCCGATCAGGCTTCACCATTCCACTTCTTGACTATGGACAATGGACAAGCTCATCACAGCCAAACGTTACACAATCTTTTTCTCTCATGAGCTATATGGCTTACGATACACTTGACCATATCAAACTAAATAAGGATGAAGACTTATTAAGAAAAATCGCGATCAATGCAGCTGCATGCATTAGTCTATGTCATAAAAAGCATGTCTTACATAAAGACATTAAGCCCAGCAATTTTTACTTTACCGATAATACACAAACAAGTATTTTATTGGCTGACTTTGGGATATCAAGCATTATCGACGAAAATGGTTTTTCCTATTCCCGCCAAAGTGGGACAACAACCTATAATGCCCCCGAGATGTATAACGTATCAGGCAACAAAGTACGACTTACCAATAAATCAGATTTCTATTCTCTAGGCATCATGCTAATAAGTCTTTGGATGGGCGAAGCACAATTTCGTATAGAAATGGGTGACAAAACAGGGAAAAACCGTATATTTGATTTATTTGAAAAAAAATCTAAAAGTAATTTACCCTATCCGACTGATTTATCAGAAAACCTCTTGACTCTAATCAAAGGACTCACTGTAGCCGATGAGACCAAACGTTGGGGAAGTGAAGAATTCAAACGTTGGGCCAACGGGAAATTGCTGCAAATAGATTTGAATGCATACGTACGTACCAATATACCTTTTATGTTTGATGAAACAAAGGGACTTGTTGCCTATACACCCCAAGAGCTGGCAGGCTTCATGTACGACGCTATTGAAACAGCAATCAAATATTTGCGGCATGGTAATATATCCAAATGGCTATATGAATGCAACCGCAACAAAATGGCTACCGAACTTGATGAAATCATCAAAACTTATACCGACGACTACGGTTGCACTTATATGTCCATATTCTTGCTCAGCCCTACACGCCCGTACCAGGGTATACAGGGAGATGTCTGTACAACAGATAAAGATATTTCTCAAGATGTATTCACCTATTTTAGCGATTATACAATTGAATTGACTAATCCGAATGCTAAACTATTCTGTTACTTAAGATCACACGGGCGAGGTACTTTATGCGATAAATACAAAGATAAATTTGCAATCAATCCTTCTGATTCATTGCTTGAATTTATTTTTGCCATAGCTACAGATCAACCTTATCCACTTATTTTTGCCGATGGGAATATTGTAGAATACAACAATCCGGAGGAAATTGCCAAATCTCTAAACAAACGTATCAATACAATTACCGATGGAGAACTTTTAGCTTTCGTATCAAATAGTTTTCTTGTGTGGCTTGAGAATCACGACAGTAAAATCTGCAAAAATGCCTTAGCTCAAAAGGAGGGATTTACCGACAACAAAGACAAACCTTTCTGGGCTGTAGTTTATAATCTTGACCTACACCGTTCATATGAACTCTCTCTCTCATCTGATGAAGGTCCGTGCCATATGTCCATAGAAGAGATAGCCGAATTAATAAATGAAAAAGCTATTCAATACTACTGCATCAATCGAAAGAACCCCCAAACCGAAGAAGACAAGAAAACTGCAAATTTCATTAATGATTTACAACATTTCAATGGTACACGTTTATACTTTTATTTAAAGGCTAAAGGTCACTTCGACAAACAAATTGAATGGATAAACTACTGTTATGAAATCAACTCCAAAGAAAATACAGATAAACCGGGACCATATAATGAAACCATTGCTATATTCAAAACAATTAAAGGTCTCATGGGCAAAGACAACACACCCGCATATTATTTTCCTAAGGTTGACAAAACTATCCATTCCTTAAATGAATTAAAATCCATCGATCCTGAAGCACTAAGAGAAGAATTGAGAAATGGATACTTGTCCGATTGGATCACAATCTTCTTTCAAGAAAATCCTTATGCGGAAATGAAAGAAAACAATGATTTTGAAAAACTAACCGATCAATATGTTTCTTTCTTACAAAAATTAAGCATTAATTATAATATTGTAAAAAAATACAATTTTGCAAAAAACATCATACGAGACCGTTCCGGTCAAATAGAAAAATCCTTGGATCGGATACATATATTACACATAGCCATCGCCTTCTGCGTCATTGCACCATTATTAATAACCATTATTGATTTAGCTTTCTTTAATCTCCCGTTTATTGGAAATCCGTTGCCTAATATATCGTATACAATTTTCGGGGGTACAACAATTCTCTTGAGCTTTCTTATTTTATTTACCACATCAATAGGATTCTTTCTTTCCCTGATTCTTGCCGCAACCATTAGTTTTATTACCTACTACCTCTTGTTTATACTCTTTTCCTTTTTTCTCCCATTTGCTAATTGGGGAATCATAGTCTTAATCGGTTTGTTAATTTACTATTTCATCAAAAGCTGCATCATAAACAATAAAATAAATAATAAAGTAATAACTAAAATCAAATCCATCGGTGAAGATTTTGAAACAAAAATATCAGAACCATTGATCTACACATTCAACACTCCCAATGGCACTGAATTTATTTCAACTTTTATTACAAAGACCAACAAATTTTATCTGAGAATTAAGGATATGTTTATTCATCTCGTAAGAAGTTTTATTATCGGGATCATCATTGCCATAACCTTCATCGTTTTTGCCATATACGTTAATCCGCAAATCGGTCCGACCATCGGTATCAGATTCAGTGAACTCAAAGGCGAATGGAATGGTACTTACGATGGACATCCGGCCAATATGGTTTTTTACACAGCAGAACAAAACATGGTCAGAGCTTCTATCTATGTTGAATATAAAAAACCTGTTAGCCAACTCTTTACAGGTAACTACTCAAGACAATCAAAGACTCTTATATTACAAGACGAAGATCCAGGAAACGGTATATTAGATGGCGATTTTTCAGGAGAATTCACCAACTACGGAACAAGATTTATTGGCAAATTCAGAGCTTTTAAAACTGGAAAAGCAAAAGACTTTGTATTCAAAAGAAAGGCTAACTTCATTAAATACTACTTAAATAAAGATGCCTTAGAGGGATTCTTTCAAAATTTACGGCTCAGTAATCTGAAAGAATAATAAAAAAGTAAAGCATAAAAATAATGATTAATTGTCCGAATTGTCACAAACCGAATCGAAACGCCGCTAGATTTTGCAAATTTTGCGGTACACAACTATCGTCAATTTTAGATAAAATGACGCAAAGCATTGTCGGAAAATCGGAAATAATGGTTCAATTGAACGAAATAGCCACTACAAGTGCCTTATACAAAGAAAAGGGGATACAACATACTAACCTCAATATGCTTATTCTGGGTAATTCCGGATCCGGAAAGACTTATCTCGGGGACATCATACAGAACTTGTTCTTTAGCAAACATCTTATTTCTCAACCGGAAATGATACGCATCGATGCCCCTAATTTTGAAGAATACATAAAAAACCTCAACGATAAAGAATTGAATAAACTCCGAGGAAGCATCTTGTATTTTGATCATGTACATCTATTGATGAACCAAACCGATACGCTTTCACCCATCGACAGCCTGCTAAGTATGATGGAATCTTGGGAACGAGAAGTAAATTCTGGTTGGGAAGCCCATCCTATCATTATACTATCCGGTGAACAAAGTATTATTAAATCTTATTTTGAAGCAAAGAAAAGTGGAATAAACAGATTTGAATATAAATTTGATTTAAAAGACTTCTCAGCTAACGAGCTTCACCAACTCTGCCTCTATAAATTAGGAGAAAGAAATCTAAGCATTTCCCCGGAAGCCAATAAAAAACTTTTAGGCTACTTTAAATATCTGATCAAACATCGCTCGGTAGAATTCGGAAACGGATATGAGGCCACACAGAAAGCTGGCGACATATATAAAATGCTGTTCAAACGTAACGGAACGATCGTAGAAGAAGAAGATATAACAGGCAATATTTTCATAGAACGAACAACAAAAGAAATTTTAGCTGAGCTAGACCAATTTGTCGGCATTGATAATATTAAAACCGAAGTACACAATTGGGTAGACAACATTGAAAGCTACCGCAAACAAAAGAATGACCCAAAGGCCATGCCACCTTTCAATGATCAATTTATCTTCCTCGGCAATCCGGGAACCGGAAAAACAACTATTGCAAGATTATTTGCCGATATATTGAACGCACTCGGCGTTCTGCCCAACGGACAGCTCATTGAAGTCACCCGTGATGCTCTGGTCGGTCAGTACATCGGCGAAACTGCACCCAAAACAATGAAAGCCGTACAAAGTGCGATGGGTGGCGTTCTGTTTATTGATGAAGCTTATACCTTGTCAAAGGGAGGGCGAAGCGATTTTGGGTCAGAAGCCATAGACACATTACTCAAACCCGTTGAAGAAAAGCGGGGACAATTTGTCTGCATCCTTGCCGGATATACTAAAGAGATGCAAGATTTCTTTGCTTCCAACTCCGGCATTATTTCGCGCTTCAATAAAGTACTCGAATTTAAAGACTACAAACCCGAAGAACTTACACAAATATTTTGCAACCTTGTCAAGAAAAAAGGACTTACACTAAATAAAGATGCCGGCGAGCATATCTCTAAATTCTTTGAAAAAATGTATCGCACCCGCACCAAAAATTTCGGGAATGCACGAAACGTCCGTACCACTTTTGATGAAGCCATATCCCGCCAGCGTAAACGTCTTAATACCATACGAGATACCGAAGGCTACACCGACGAAATGCAAAACATACTCACACGTACCGATATCGAAGGCGAAGCAGCTCTAAAAGAAATTTCAGTAGATAAAATCATCCGGCAACTCGACGAAGAATTCGTCGGCATGGAATCAGTAAAGACTTTTATCAAAGAACTTGCCATTCAAAAGGCTGACATGGACGAACGGCTGAATATTGGCATTATGACCCGGCAAACCATCAAATTAAATATTTTGCTGACAGGAAATCCTGGAACAGGAAAAACAACCGTAGCACGTAAACTAGGCGAGATATTATACGCCATGAAACTACTCCCCTCACCACAAGTCATTGAATGCCAGCGAAAAGATATTGTGGGCGGTTATGCCAATACAGCTGGAGAAAACATGTCGAAGATGTGTGACTTGGCCATGGGCAAACTACTATTTATAGATGAGGCCTATGCCTTTGCACCACAAAATAATGCGGGCACAAAAGACGAAGAAGCTACCAAGGCCATCGAAGTTCTAATGAAACGAATGGAAGACGACGCTGGTAAATTTGCTGTCGTCCTTGCCGGATACCGCCAACCGATGGATAATTTTATCCGGGCCAACGACGGAATATCGCGACGCATCACACATCGCATACATATCAAAGACTACACTCCGCTTGAGCTAATACAAATATATAAAAAAATGGCCCAACATCAGGACTTGTTCTTAACTGCAGACAGTGAAACAATCCTGTTTAAGAAAATAAACGAATTACTATCAAGCAAAGATAACAGTTGGGGCAATGCCGGAGAAATGAGTAAGTTGTTAGAAACAACCAAAACAAGACAAGCTATTCGGGTGCGCGCAATATCCAAAGACAAACGCAAGCCCGAAAATTATAAGACCATCATACCCGAAGATATTCCTTATGAGGCACCCGAAGTCATCAGCACCGAAGATGCGCTCAAAAACTTAAATGAATTGGTGGGACTTGACAATATAAAGAAACACATTTCCGACTTGATAGCTTCATTCAATGTTGAAGATAAACGTGCAGCAATCACTCAAGAAGAATCCAAGCGCATTGCTCCACATTACATCTTTGTCGGTAACCCAGGCACCGGAAAGACTACCGTAGCACAACTCATGGCGGATATTCTGAGTTCTATGGGAGTACTCACCCGCGGACATTTAGTACAAGCCACCGAGCAAGACCTTGTTTCCGGATATGTGGGCCAAACAGCCATCAAGACTAATCAGGTTATTGACAGTGCACTAGGCGGCGTATTATTTATCGACGAAGCCTATTCATTAAACAAAGGAAACTCAAAAGATAATAATTTCGGTCAAGAAGCAATTAACACCTTGCTTGAAAGATTAACAAGAGATGCGGGCAAATTTGTTTGTATTTTAGCCGGTTATACCAAAGAAATGAATGAGTTTCTTGATACCAATTCCGGATTGGCACGCCGATTCCGAAAAATCGAATTTGAAGATTACAAGCCTAATGCATTAGAAAAAATCTTCCGCAGTCTTATAAAGAAAAACAAGATGAAACTCGATGATGATGCTGATAAACATCTATCGGTTTTCTTCCAAAACATGTACAACACACGCAACCCACAATCTTTTGGAAATGCAGGTACCGTCGTAAGCACTTTCAGGGAAGCCAAAGAACGACAAGGAGCACGATTGCAAGATTCACTCAATAAAGGCACATGCACAAGAGAAGACTTAATAACTCTGATCATGAGTGACATTGACGGACAAACAAAAAAAGAAACAAGTACCACAACCGAACCGACAAGTGACTCGTTAGACGGATTTAATGTATTAATAGGACAAAAAACTGCCAAAGAAAACATTAAAACCACATTCCGCCATATCCGTAACAACCGCAAACGTACAGAAATAACAAAACAAGAATTTATAAACCACAATTGTAATTTTGTATTTGTAGGCAACAAATATACTGGAAAAGCCACTTTTGCAAAAATAGTCGGCAAAACGTTCTTCAAACTAGGCTTGCTGAAAAGTGATATTTGCTACACAACAAGTGCGGATAAATCCATAGGAAGTTTTCTGGGCGAGAGCAAACATCTCATTGATGCGCAATGGCTTGAAGCTAAAAACGGTGTACTTTTTTTTAATAAAATTGCCTATTGGATTTCCGCACCACAATTGCAAGATATTGAGGTAGCTCTACTCGATAAAATTAAAACAGATGTCGGAAAAACCGTTTGTATATTGGACGTTAGCCCTCAAGAATGGGAGGTTTTAACAAAAAAATGTCCGTCCATAAAGACAGAATTTAAAGATATTATCAACTTCGATGACTTCAGCGTTGAAGATTTAGTTGAATTATTCAAAAATTACGTCAATAAAAAAAGGATGAAACTCACAACTGAAGCAGAAACTTTTTTACCGACTTACTTTCAAAGTCACCACACGGATAATGCAGCCGAAATAGAAAAACTGTTCAATAAAGCAATTGAATACCAAAACAATCGCCTGGAAAGCTCAGAAGCACCTTCGGATGAAGATTTTATCACCATCAAAGAAGAAGATATCAGGTCCTAAACGTATATATAAATTATATAAATATGAAGATTTGTCCCTTTTGCAAAATAAGTATTGACGATAATAGCTACTTTTGTGACCAATGTGGCAAAGAATTAAGGATATGTCCTCAATGCCTAACATTCGGACGTGGCAAAATTTGTACAAAATGTGGTACAAAATTGATGCTGGCAAAAGACTTTAATCAAGAAACATACAATAATCGCCCCATTAATACTATTGCCTCCAAAGCTGTTCAACCCATTTCCACCACTTTAGAAGGTCTCGGAAACTCCGCTTCACTCACATTAAATTCAGAAAAAGGCAAGTATCTCATTGGTCGTCGAGCAGGAGACTGGGTTTCTGTTTTCTGCAAAAATGGCTTCATCTCCGGAAAACATGCAGAATTAAACTTTGATCCCGCACAACAAACTTGGAGTATAGTAGATTTGGGATCGACAAACGGTACTTTCATCAACGAAAAAAAATTAATAAAAGGAGAAAAAACACCTTTCAAAACCGGCGATACTATTCGCATTGCCTTTATAAAATTCACAGTAAAATAATTCACTATGTTTCTAAGATTCTTTGCCATAACAAACATTGGGCTAAAACGCAATAACAATGAAGACTTAGCTATAATACAAAACGATATTGTTACAGAAAGCCAAATGTTAACCGCCTATTCCGTTGATACTGATAGTCCCATCGTTGTAGCTGTAGCCGACGGCATGGGAGGACAAAACGGAGGAGAAGTAGCAAGCCGGTTAATTATTGAAAGCCTGATGATATGGCGCCACACATTGCCCAATGATGCTGATTTCAAAACCACAAAAAAAAGCATCACTGATTTCACGAAAGAAACGCACCGATTTATCCAAAAAAAAGCTCAAGAAACGCCTGATTTATACGGTATGGGATCAACTCTTATCAGTATGGTATGGACAAAAAAAACAACAATATTTGTCAACATAGGTGACAGTAGGCTCTACTTATTCCGCGACAAATGGCTCAAACAAATCAGCAATGACCATTCCATGAGAAATCTCACACACAACCCAGACACACCTTCAAACTTAATATACAATTCACTCGGATCCGGAGAAA
>Ga0172378_10000878_pt1 | contig 27246 bp, 30 predicted proteins | sample GrowelOW332metaG_FD_119755 | JGI IMG/M metagenome (GOLD analysis project Ga0172378, IMG submission 119755) | Groundwater microbial communities from an aquifer near a municipal landfill in Southern Ontario, Canada - Pumphouse #3_1 metaG | ecosystem: Environmental > Aquatic > Deep subsurface >...
TAACACGACGTTTAATTCCGTTAATTGTTGGAACCTTGATGTTTCTATTAAGGCAATCAATTATTTCGCCTTCACTGATTTGTTCACAACGGCAAACAATTCTTCCGTAACTTGGATTCTTTTAGATTAAAGCATTACGTTCTTCCGAACTTAATTTTCTTAATATAGGATCCTTTTTTCTTATTGGATTAAAGCTCTTATTTTCTTCAACTTTCATAACTTCACTCAATTCTTCGATAGCCATTTTACTAACATCTTTGGCCACAAGTGGAGCAGTAGTTAATCCAGGTGATTGGATACCAGCGCAATGAACGATATTTTTGGTTTTTCTACCTTTATTGATATAAAAATCCTCTTCGTATGTTGCGGTTCTTGTTCCAGTAAAATAAGCGATGATATCTTTCTTGTTTAATGATGGTAAGAGTCTTTCTTGCTTTTTAATTATTTCATCTAAAGAACCGGCAACCACCGAATAATCTTCTCTATAAGGAGTTTCGTAGACGTTTGGACCAATTAAAACATTATTATCTATAGTTTTAACTATTCCGCCACCTTTAGAATGTTTCTTTTTATTCTTTTTTGCGCTAACAAAAGATGAAATATGGTTTATTTGACCACTGATTTTATTATCGAAAATGAAATCAGTGCCACTACGTGGATGAATAGTAAAGAATCTATCGTTTGCCATATCAGCAATTTTGTCTGAAAAACAACCAGCTGCATTGATGACTACTTTTGGACAGATTGTTCCTTTATTTGTTTTTACTGAAATAATTTTATCTCCTTTAACTTCAATATCTAAAATTGCGGTATCTAAAGAAACTTTTGCTCCGTTACTAACAGCATTTTCAGCAAAAGCAATTGTTAATTCATATGGAGAAACAACTCCTGATTGAGGATTAGAAATTGCGCATTTTACCTTCTTTGTAAAATGAGTTTCTTTTTCTTCAATCTCTTTTTTATTAGCAACTGTCGTTGGGCAGCCATTCATCGATCTAAATTTAGCATATAATTTTAATAGTGGATTAATTGGTTTATCGAAACAAGCATATTGTCCACGTCTAACAAAATCAACATCCAATTCTTTACAAATATTTCCAAATTCAGGGTTAGAACGAACGACATAATATTGTTTTTTACTTCCTTTATTTAAGTCGACACCCGGATGTACTTCTCCATCATTTCTACCACTTGCTTGTATCGCTAATTCGCTTTCTTTTTCAACAAGTAAAGCAGATATGTTATATCTTGTTAATTCTCTTAGAATTGAAGTGCCAGAAATTCCGCCTCCAATTACTAAACAATCAACTCTTAAACCATCTAGGGTAGTATCGTTAGTTTTTGGAATACGTATTTTTGGTTCTTCAAATCCTTTTAACTTAATATCGTTAAGAACTCCAAGGTAACGCTTCTTATCAACAGACATATAACCAGCATTAACAATGTCATCCCGATTATCAAGAGTACCTGTTAAGTGTACACAACCATCTTTTGTGTCTACAACTACTGAAGGATAGAGTTTTTTGATTTTTCTCTGTAATGTTTTAATTTTCATTTATCGCCCCATAAAATTATGTCGGTCAATTGACCGATTGATTATTTTTAGTATATAATAGAATGAATTGCAAAACAATATATTTTAAAGGAATGAATTATGGGAAAGAAAAGATCAAACGAAAATATTAAAGAATTGATTTTAAAGGAAACAGAGAATTTATTACAAAAAAAGAATTTTTCGGATATTTCTTTAAGAGATGTTGCTGAAAATTGTAATATAAGTAGTGGAACTATCTATTATTATTATCAAAACAAAAGTGATATTGTTTACGATATTTTTTCAAAAAGAATTGATGAATTATATAACGAATTAATTGTTTGGATTGATAATAAAGAAAAAGATACCTCGCTTCATAGAATTGTAAAATTTGTTTTACTTAAGGGAACCGGATCGCCTTCTTTAAGAATTAATTTACTTGCTGAATGCACTAACGGAAACCAAGTTTTAAAAGAGAAAATGATTAGTAAATACAATTCTTTTAATGATTCAATTTATAAAAGGCTAGAAGGAGAATATGGTCAAGAAGAAGCTAAATTTTTCTCTTGGTTAATATTAATCTTAACTGATGGAGCTATCGTTCATAAAGGACTTCAAAATTCATCTTTTGACTTTGAAAAATTTGTTGCTGAAGCTGAAGTTTTCTTTACAAAAAATAAATAATTATATAAATGCTTTAATTAAAAACCTCAAATTTAACACAAAATTCGAGGTTTTAATTTAGTAATTTTTAATATTAATGATGTTTATAAATTAAGAATTCAGATGATTCATCAATACTGCCTTCAATGACTCTAATTTGAACAATTTTATCTTTGATGGCTTCTTTATAATGATCGATATAAATTACTTTTCCGATAATTTTAGTTTTAGATCCTTTAATGAGGTATGTATTTTTGCAAAGATCAAAATCAACAAGCGTTCTTTTATCAACATCAAGAGAGTGTTTTGAACCAATTTTATCTGCTATATCTTGTTGAGATGAACTTAAAACTGATATGCCAACCATATCTCCAACATTTAATACGTTCCCGGTATCAGATTGACTTCCGATACACATAATCAAACGATCATAATCAATTTGAGTAGCCCATGCACAAGCCATCGAATAAAATTTTTCGTTTTTTTCAATGGCAATAATACTTACACTATTAGCAAACATCCCATTTAATTCCATAAAAATGTACCTTCTCTATAATTGACCTTATTATAAATCAAATATAAAAAAATATTGTAAAAAATTCTTTGCAAAGAGCAAACTATTTGTATACATCAAAAAAAGATTATATATAATATCACTATGATATTAAGTGTTATTTTTGTGTTGATTAGCATTGCTTCAACGTTGGGTTTATATTTTGGATTATCACTATATAAAAATTGGATATATTTTTGGGTTATTCCTGTTGGTTTAATTGTCTTTTTTATCGCTGCATTCGGATTATCAGTAATTTATTTAATTGTTAATTCATTATTTATGTCTTCGACAAAACCAATTAAAAAACCATCAAAATATTGTTTACGGTGGCTTCAACAATATTGTTTTCAATTTTTGTTCTGGATGAATGTCCATACAAAATATGTTGGTTTTAAAGAAATAGATAAGAAAAAAAATTATTTATATATTTACAATCATAAATCAAATTTCGATCCAATAATGCTTATATCAAAAGTTAGAGGTAAAGATTTGCTTTGTATTACTAAGCCAGAAAATATGAAAATATTTGTTTGTGGTAAATTTTTACACAATGCAGGCTATTTACCAATTGATCGTCAAAATGATTTCAATGCAATCAAAACAATTATTCAGGCCACAAAGATTGTAAAAAGTGGACAAGCTTCAATCAGTATTGCTCCAGAAGGAACAAGAAATAAAACTGATAAAATTCTTTTACCATTTCATCCTGGAGCCTTAAAAATATCTCAAAAAGGTGGATGCGATATTGTTGTTGTTGGTATCAAAGGTGCAGAAAAAATTAAAAAACATTGCATAATAATTCCTACTAAATGTGAGGCAAAAGTGTTAACTATTATTAAAAATGAAGATATAGTTAAAAATGGAACTGTTGCTATTTCGGAAAAATTAGAGGGGATTTACAAGGGATATTTAGAAAAGTAGTTCAAAAAGAACTGCTTTTTTTCTTTTTATTTAAGTGATTATTTACTTGTTTTGCATAATGTGTATAATAGTATTGAAAACTAGATGAGGGAATTATGAGTGTAGAAGAAATTACATTACCAAATTATAAATTAAGACATGAATTATGGAATTCGATAAGTCATGGTCTAGGTGCAATTTTTGGAATTGTTGCTTTAGTTTTAATGATGTTAAAAATTAATGGTATTTATCCAAATAATCCAGAAGTCGCGCATGATACAAACTTTGTTTATCAAATTGTTTGTTCATCTATTTATGTATTTGGAATTATTAGTTGTATGACTATCTCTTGTTTGTATCATGCTTTAGCTCGAAACAACGGGAAAAGAGTATTTAGAGTTATTGATCATGATTTTGTATTTGTTTTAGTTGGTTGCACTTATTCAATTTTTTGTCTTTGTGCTATTAGAAATGAGCCATGTTGGGGAGGGCTTATTCCTCATAGCGGATGGATTATTTTTGCGATTGCTTGGGCATTAATTGCCTTAGGGATCACGATGAATAGTATTAATATTAAAAAATATAATGTATTAAGTATGTTGATTTATGTTGGAGTTGGTTGGTCAATTATTTTTGCTAGCGATGCTTTAATTAATACGATAGGTTGGGGCGGTTTTGGTTTTTTATTAGGTGGTGGAGTTGCTTTTACAATTGGTTCTATTTTATATGGTATTGGTTCTAAAAAAAGCGTTTGGTGGCACACTGTGTTCCATTTCTTTGTTTTGATTGGCATTATTTTACAGTTTATTGGTGTTTATTTCTTCGTTCTTTAAATAAGAAAAATTTGATATTAAACAAAAAAGTCTATTATAAATAAATTTAAGACATATAACTTTAAGTTATATGTTTTTTTGCTATAATTTATAATTATGAGTAGCAATTGGATTAAAGTTAGAGGCGCTAAAGAAAACAACTTAAAAAACCTCGATGTAGATATACCTAAAGACAAATTAATTGTTTTTACTGGTGTTAGTGGAAGCGGTAAATCCACTTTAGCTTTTGATACTATTTTTGCTGAGGGACAAAGAAGATATGTTGAGTCTTTATCAAGTTATGCTCGTCAATTCCTTGGTAATTTTGAGAAACCTGATGTTGAATCAATTGAAGGTCTATCGCCTTCAATTGCTATTGATCAAAAAAGTGTATCTCATAATCCAAGAAGTACAGTTGGTACAGTAACAGAAATTTATGATTATTTACGTCTTCTTTATAGCCGTGTTGGTGTTCCTTATTGTCCAACTCATCACATTCCTATTGTCTCCTCTTCTGTTCAAAAAATTACTTCGATTATAATGGAAAATAATTTAAATTCTCGAATTCAAATATTGGCTCCTATTGTTAAAAATGAAAAAGGGTCTCAAAAAGACAATTTAGATAAAATTAAAAAAGCTGGTTTCACAAGAATTAGATTGGATGGTCAAATTATTTCTCTTGATGAATTTAATGAATGTTTAGATAAAAATCTACGTCACAATCTTGATATTGTTATCGATAGAATCGCATTAAAAGAAGACAGTCGAAGTCGTATTTTTGAAGCGGTTGAATTAGCTGTTGATTGGGGAAACGGGTACGTTATCGTTCTAGCAAATGATGCTGAAACACTTTATAGTGAGCACAATTCGTGTCCAATTTGCGGCTTCACAGTTCCAAAACTTGAACCACGTTTATTTAGTTTTAATTCGCCTTTAGGATGCTGTCCAAAATGTAACGGACTTGGAATTAACCAAGAAGTTGATCTAGATTTATTGGTTCCAGATAAAGATATTAGCATCAGCGAAGGGGCAATTTTATATTATAAAAATACAGTCAATACAACCAATATTGATTGGCAAACATTTAAAATTTTACTTGATCACTATAGCATTTCAATCAATGTTCCTTTTAAGAAATTAACTGCCGAACAAGTTGATATTATAATGAATGGAAGTAAAGAGCCATTTGCTTATTCGATTACAAGTAGCAGTGGTAATATAAGCAAGAAAAATGGTTATATTGAAGGTGTTAAAGCAAGAATTGAAAGATTGTATTTTGAAACTTCAAGCGAATTTAATCGTGAATATTACTCGAAGTTTTTAACTAATGTTGAATGTAGCGAATGCCATGGAGCAAGGCTTAGTAAAGAAGTTCTTTCGGTATTGATCGATGAAAAAAATATATATGATATCTGTTTAATGCCACTTGAAAAATTATATGATTTCATCTGTCAATTGCCTTCTAAATTAAATGAATATCAAAATAATGTTGCAAGTATTGTCATTAACGAAATTAAAAATAGAGTTAAATTTTTAATTGATGTAGGACTTGAATATTTAACCTTAGCTAGACTTGCTATGACCTTAAGTGGAGGTGAGTCTCAGCGAATTAGATTGGCCACACAAATCGGGTCAAAGTTGAGCGGGGTTTTGTATGTTTTAGATGAACCAAGCATTGGTTTACATCAAAGAGATAGTGAAAAACTTATTGCTTCTTTAAAAGAGATGCGTGATTTAGGCAATACTTTAATAGTGGTCGAGCACGATGAAGATATGATAAGAAGTGCTGATTATTTAGTTGATATTGGTCCAGGAGCTGGTGAACATGGTGGAAAACTTATCGCTGCTGGCTCGTTAAAAGATATCGAAGATTGTGAAGAGTCGATTACCGGACAATATTTAAGTGGAAAAAAATATATTGCTGTTTCGCCTGTTAGAAACAAAGGTAATGGTTTATTTGTTGAAATTAATGGATGTACTTTGAACAATTTAAAATCTGTTAATTTAAAAGTACCGCTCGGTTGTTTTGTTTGTGTTACCGGAGTTAGCGGAAGTGGAAAATCTAGTTTAATTAACGAAACTTTATATAATGCTTTGTATAAAATAATTGAGAAATCCTCAGTAATTCCTGGTCCTTATAAGGAATTAAAAGGAAGTCAAAATATTGATAAAGTTATAAATATAAGCCAAGAACCAATCGGAAGAACGCCAAGAAGTAATCCTGCAACTTATGTTAAAGCTTTTGACGATATTCGTGATATTTTTGCTCAAACTGTTGAAGCTAGAGCCCACAATTATAATAAAGGAAGGTTTAGTTTTAATGTTCCTGGAGGTCGTTGTGAACATTGCTATGGCGCAGGAGTCACCAAAATTCCTATGAACTTTTTACCAGACGTTTATGTAAAGTGTGATGAATGCGGCGGAAAAAGGTACAATGACGAAACTTTATTGTGTACATATAAAGGTAAGAATATTTACGATGTTTTAGAGATGACAATCGATGAAGCGTATGATTTTTTCAAGAATCATTATGGTTTAGCAAGAAAATTAAAGACACTTATCGATGTTGGACTTGGTTATATAAAAGTTGGTCAACCAGCCACTACTTTAAGTGGTGGCGAAGCTCAAAGAGTTAAACTTGCTTATTATTTAGAGAAGAAACCAACTGGTAAAACTTTGTTTATTCTTGATGAACCTACAACTGGCCTTCATGTCGATGATGTTGCACGTTTACTTAAAGTTTTACAAAAGATTGTAGATGGTGGCGACACTGTTTTAGTTATTGAACACAATCTCGAAGTTGTTAAAATGGCTGATTATGTTGTTGATTTGGGGCCTGATGGTGGCGATAAAGGTGGTCAAATTATTGCGAAAGGAACTCCTGAAGATATTTGTAAGAGTCCAATTAGTTATACTGGTTATTATTTAAAAAGGGTTCTTGAAGCCGATAAATTAAGAAAGGAAAAGATCAAATGAGTTTAGCTTTTACAATTATTGCAACAATTCTAATTATTGGAGGTGTTGCTTCATACGCATATTTCTTTATGAAGAAATTTTACGATTTCAAAGATGATTTTGATTTGAAATATCTAAAATCGCATATTCTTTATTTGGTTATTCCCGGAATTGCTTTATTGCTTGGATTTTATTTAGCCCAAGTTGCCTATTTTACAAATGGAGGTATTATTGAATATTTAACCTCTAAATCAATCATTATTTCTTCCTTAGACATCTTTTATATTATATTCGGCACTTTGTTTTTCATTGTATTTTTATGGTCTTTCTTCACTATTCTTTTTATAAGAATGTATCTAAAGAAGATTGAAGATAAAAAGGCTTCTTTAATTATTCGTGTCACTCAATATGTTTCGGTTATCGGAGCAATTGGCTTTTTCTTCATGATGATGCAAGGCAATGCTGGCTATTTAATTTATCCTTTAGCTAATCAAATCTGTTTTGGTAGTAAAGGAATTACTCTTGAATATCATAGTGGGAAATCTTCTGAAGCTTTCTTTAGTATCGCTCTATACGCAATTTTTATTATTAGTGGAGCATGCTTAGTTCTTTATATTTGCGACTACAAATTATTTAAAGTTTACGGACAAAACGGCTTAATTACTGTCGTATTTTTTATAGCTTTTCCTTGTGGAATTATCGGTGCTAGAGCTTGGTACGTAATTGGTGAATGGGCGACATATGCAAGTGATCCTATAAAAATGTTTGCTATTTGGGATGGTGGATTAGCCATTATGGGTGGCGCTGTTTTTGGTATTATTACGGGTATAGTTTATTTGATAATTGTTAGAATTAAATCTAGTCGTTATAAAGTTATTGATTATTTACTATTAATCGATATTGTTGTTCCTACAATTCTTGTTGCTCAAGGAATTGGACGTATAGGTAACTTCTTCAATTGTGAAGTTCATGGCAATGCTAGTGATATTGCAAATTGGATGTGGATACCAACATTTATAAGAAATAATATGCTTTATAGCAGTATTGGTCCTACTCTTCCTGCTAATCAAATCTACGTTCCATTATTCTTTATTGAGGCTTTAATTAATTTTACTGGATATTTCTTTATAGAATACGGAATCATGAATTTATTTGGTTTAAAACAAGTAAAAGGAAAAGATTATCATGCAAATGGTTCGTTAGTTGGTTGGTATTTAGCGTGGTATGGGGCAACAAGAGCTATTTTGGAACCTTTAAGATACTATGCTTACAATATGGGAGATGACGGAAATTGGAGTATTGTTAGCTCTTACGCGATGATTGGTATTGGTTTATTTATAGTCGCAATATTTGTAGTTTTAAAGATCTTAAATTCTAAAGGCAAATTTAAATATCCTTGGCAAAAGTACGTTGAATTACATCAAAACGATAATGTAATTGAGGATGTTAAATAATGTATAAAGTCATTATTTTTGATATGGATGGGACGATTATTGATACAGATTACGTCATTTTTAAATCTTGGGAAGAAATGATTAAAACATTCAAACCTAAAGGATATAAAGTTGATAGAAAACAGATTGCTACTTTTAGTGGGCCCCCAATTGGTTATGCTATCAATACTTTATTTCCAGATTCTAATTATGATGATGTTTTAAAAGAATATAGAAGTCGAACCGGTAAATATTATGACCAATATTGCCATATTTTTACGCATTGCGCTAAAGTTTGTAGAGCTCTTAAAAAAGATGGATACAAATTAGCAATTGTCACTAATAAAAATTATGTTAGAACTAAAGATTGCTTAAAAAGAGCACATATATTTAATTTATTTGATTTTGTTGTAACATGTGAAAGTGTTGATTCACAAAAGCCAGATCCAGCAGGTATGAAACTTGTTTTAAGTCACTTTGGCGTTACCAATAAAGAAGTATTAGCTGTTGGTGATACTGATTACGATTATTTAGCTGCTAAAAATGCTAATATTGATTGTGTATTAATGAGCATGAATGAGAGATTTTATAACCTCGTTTCAAATCCGCATCCATTAGCTTTTTGTAAAAACTATGACGAATTATATAAGGAGATAAAGAAATATGAGAATTGAAGAAGATGTAATTATTATCGGAGCTGGTTCGGCTGGTTTAACAAGTGCTTTATATTTAGCTCGTACCAAATTTAAATTTGCAATTTTTGAAAAAGAAATGGTTGGAGGAAAATTAAATATCATAACTCAAATTGATAATTATCCTGGTTTTCCTTCGATTGACGGTTTTTCTCTTATTCTGAATATGAAAAAACAAGTTGAAGCCCTTGGCGTAAAAATTAGTAAAGAGCTTATTAAAGGAATCAATAAGAATGAAGAAGGCTTTGAAATTGTTTGTGAAAACAATACCTATCTTACTAAATCATTGATTATTGCAACTGGCTCAACTACCAAAAAACTTGGAATAATTAACGAAGATAAGTTTGTAGGAAAAGGAATCTCTTATTGCGCTGTTTGCGACGGATTCTTCTATAAGAATAAAGAGGTGGTTGTTTTCGCTAATGAGAGAAAAGGCTATCTAGAAGCTACTTATTTATCTAATTTAGTCAGCAAGTTATATTTAGTAAGTGATAAAAATGACGATGATTACGAAGGGAATTTAACCAACCTTAAAAAAATGAATAATGTTGAATTCCTCTCTCCTTTTAAAATAAAAGAATTTATTGGTGTTGATGGTTTAGAAGCGGTCAAAATACAAAATTTAGAAAACAACGATGAAAAAATTCTTGAAGTAAGTGGATGTTTTCCATTTACTGGCGATATTCCAAGTAACTATATATTTAATCAACTTGGTTTGGATCAAAATCGTGGTTTTATAAAAGCTAATTTTAATATGGAGACCAATGTTCCTGGCGTTTTTGTTGCTGGAGACATCGTCGATAAACCTTTACGTCAAATAGTAACTGCTTGTGGGGACGGAGCTACTGCAGCAACGAGCGCAATAAAATATCTTAATAAATTAAAAAAATAAAAAATATATAATTTAAAAATGGAAGAAAATGTATCTTTTACACAAAAAATAAAGGAAGAAATTTCCTCGCAAGGTGAAACATCGATTGAAAGAATGGTCTCTATTTTAGCTGCTTTTTTGCGAATTAACGGAACCATTGTATTCAAAAATAAAAAAGATATTCTTCAATTGGTTACTGAAAACGCTAAAGTTGCTAAATATATTTATATGATTGTAAAAACATTGTTTCCTGATGTCGTAATTTCGTTTAGTTATAGGAAATCAATGAAATTTTTTAAAGCTACTGAATACATTATTAATGTTTTAGACGGAATAGATTTAATTAAAGATGAACTGAGTATTAATTTTTTGGATGATAAGATTCCATATCATTTAACTAACAAAGAAGAAGGAATTAAGGGGTATTTGCAGGGGATTTTTCTTGCATGTGGAAGTTGTAACTCTCCATCTTCAAGCAACTATCATCTTGAAATGTATGTTAGAGATGAAGCTTTTGCAAAGGCTGTTTTAAAACTTTTGAATAAGGTTAAAGATTATCGATTTGATTTTAAATATACTAAAAGAAGAAATAATTACACTGTATATTTGAAGAAAAGTGATCAGATAAGTTCATATATTGCCTATTTAGATGCTTCTAATTCATGTTTAGAGTTTGAAAACGTTAGAGTTGATAGAGATTTTAGTAACGTTACAAACAGATTAATGAATTGCGATGCATATAATTATAAAAAATCCGTAAATAATGCAAAAGAACAAATAGAGCAAATAAAATTTCTTGACAGAAGAATCGGAATCAAGTTGATTGAAAATCAAAAATTACGATTATTGTGCGAATTGCGTTTAGAACAACCAGAAGCAACTTACAATGATTTAGCTGAAATGTTAAGTGAGAAACTTGATGTTAAAGTATCGAAATCAAATGTTAATCATTTATTCATAAAAATTAGAAAAATGGCTGAACAATATGGACAAGAACAATAATTTTTTAAAAATACAAAAAAATTTAGGCCGTAAAATTCGTCTTTTGAGACAACAAAAAAAGATTTCTCAAGAAGAATTGGCTTATCTTTGCGCAATAAACAAAAATTATTTAAGTGATCTTGAAAGAGGAACAAGAAATCCTTCGTTAGAGATGTTGAACAGGATTTGTATTGGATTAGACATAACTTTTGAAGATTTAGTTGAAGAAATCGATGATTATTCTAACTAGTTTTTAAAATTATTATATCTAGTTTATATGGTAAGTTCTCGTAAATAAATGCGATGGTATCGCATATTTGACATTTTAATTATAATGGTCTATTATATTCAGCATGAATAAAAAATCTATTGCCATTTTATCAACTTCGGTAGTTCTTTGCTCAGCCGTTGGTGCAGTCCTTGGCTGGTTTATTGGTGGATATTTTAAACCTTCATTACAAGTAATAGGAAGTTATGAAATTGATAGGAATGGATCGAATGCTTTTGAACAATTTTTGGCAAAAAACGATGTAAAAGTCGAGAACATTTCTTCGATTGATTTTTCATCTTCGTCAATGACAGAAAAAATATCGCCAGCAGATTTGGCAGGCCACGCTATATATGAATTTACTTACGAAACAGACGTTAGGTCTTCTTTAGCTATTTCAAATGTTAAAAGTAGTACAGCAGGAATCGATAATGTTCAGATTACATATTCAAGTTCGTTTAAAAAAGATTCTTTGGTGATGAGAGAAAATATTTCGAAAGCAGGTTTTGTCGCTTTTGCAGAAAGAACTTATAATTTTAATTCAACTACGATTTTGACAGATTTAACGAAAAAATACGATAGCGCTTATGATTATTATCGCATTACTGGCGGAAGCAATATCAATGATAGTGGCGCAAATATTTATGCGAATTATGATAAAAAACCAACATATGAGGAAGTGAATTCAGCAAGATTTGTCGAAACTTTTAGTACAATTCCTGATGCAGTCGTCAGTTATCAAATTAATAAGGATTGTGTTACAGATTCTCCTGTTACTTTAAAAAACGCTGATGGAAACGATGTTGTTTATGATAATGCTATTTTAATAAACAAGGACGGAAATTATGAAGTTAAATTGTCTTTAAACCAAAAAGCTATTGAAAGTTATGCGAAATATATTACTACTACAACTGTTGATGCATCTAGCAACGTTGCTAAAATGGGCGCTTTACCAACATTTAACAATATCGGTGTAATTCTTACAATGACTAGAGATTTAAAATTAATTCAAATGACAAGTACTGAAGATTATGTTGTTCATACTAGTTTGAACTTGCATGTTCCTTCTATTGCTTATAACACAATCTATTTTTCGTATTTAATGAATACTGAAGGCAATTCAATTCCTTTAGTTGGAACAAATGTTGATTATTCAACATTAAGAAGTGGAGTTTAATATGGAAGAAAACAAAAAGATAATCGAAAACAAGTCATCTAAAAGAAAAGATAATAAAGAAACTTTTATTGATAAAAAAGACGGCCTAAAATGGTATTGGATTTTGTTTTTCTCTTTTTGCGCCTTATTGTTTTTTTATACTATTTCGTTTTTTATATTTTATTTTGGATTCTTTTAAAATAAAAAATATATTTTTAGAGCAAGATTATTAATTTTGCTCTTTTTTTAATGTATAATTTATACATTATGAAAAACGTATTATTTTACAAATCCAACACCGGATTTACCAAGAAGTATGTGGATATGTTAAAGAATAGAATCGCCACATTAGAAGTTTTTAAAGTTAATAAGGTTTCTACAAAAAATCTTAAAGATGCTGACAATATTTTTTATGGAGGACCAATTAGAAATAATGTTATTTTAGGATTGGATCGTTTTCTTAAAAAATATAAACATATGAAAGATAAAAATATTTTTGTCTTTGCGGTTGGGCTTGAACCAGCAACTGACGATAAAAGAAATTTGATTGTTACAGCTAACAATTTAGATTCTTATCATGTTCGTCTTTATTTACTTCCTGGTGGTTTAGATATTAAAAAGATGGCACCTTTGCAAAGGTTTTTCATTAAAACTGGGTTAAAGTTTGCTGCAAAAAAAGAAGGTGGAGCTTCATCGGACGCAATGCTTTCTATGCTGAACAATCCTCAAGATCGAGTTGATAATGCCAATCTTGACGTTATGGTAAATAAATTTCATGATGTCAGTTTAAGGAGTAAATAAGATGGAAGTTATCTTTGCTGTCAACATGTATTGTGCTGGTTGTAAAGGAACAGTAATAAATTCTGTTATTAAATTACCAGGTGTTGACTCTATTGACGTAAATCTTGTAAACAATACGGTCAAAGTAACTTATAAAAATAAATTAATTGATAAAGATACAATTGCAAAGGCGATTGCGTCAAGCGGTTATAAGGTATCAGAAATTATCGATGATGGTTTTTCAATAAGAAATGATAAAAAAGCAAAAATTAAAGAAATTGCTCATTTAATTATCGGATTTATTTTGTTATTTTTCGTTCTATATATCGGAATGGGCGGACCTCTTTGGGGCGCAAGCGATTCTTTGAGAGGTTTTCTTCAATTAGGACTTTGTGTTGTTATTATTGTCTTATTTGTAGATATTTATATAAATGGAATTAAGAGTATTTTTAAATTACATTTAGGAATGGATTCTTTAGTTTTTATTAGTTCTTTTGCCAGTTTAATTTATTCATTATATCTTACGATTGATGTAACGATTAATCCAGATTCATATATGATGGTGCATTATTTTTATGATGCATGTGCAATGGTACTAGTTATAGTATCTTTAGGAAGGCTAATTGAGTCCTTAAGTAAGAAAAAAGCCCTGCAAACCCTTAATGAAATGTTAAAATTAAGGCCAGACAAGACTATGGTTTATCGTAGTGGAGAATTGGTTGAAATTGAAACAAAATATCTTCAAGTTGATGATTGTGTATTGGTAAAACCTGGTAAAAATATACCTGTAGATGGTTTTATAAAAAGTGGAAAAACATATGTTGATGAATCGATGTTAACTGGTGAATCAAAATTAATAGAAAAAAATGAAGATTCGCTTGTTTATGCTGGCACCTCAAATAAAGATGGATCAATTGAAGTAATTGTTACAAAAACTAATAAAGATTCAGTTTTGAATCAAATAATGAACTTGGTTAATAACGCTTCTAATTCAAAAAGTAATTTAGTTAAAATGGTCGATAAAATTGCTGGAATATTTGTTCCGATTGTTTTTGGAATAGCTGTTTTAACTTTTTGTGTTTGGATTGCTATCGATTCTATTAATGGAACTACTGTTATTGAAATGTACATGACTCCACTTCAAGAAGCCTTGGCTTTTAGCATTGGAGTCTTAACTATTTCTTGCCCATGCGCTTTAGGGTTAGCAACTCCAATATCTTTATTGGTTGGAAGCAGCTTGTTTTCTAAAAACGGTGTTTTAGTAAATAATTCTGAAGCTGTCGAGCGTGTTGGAAAAATTGATGCAATTGTATTAGATAAAACAAACACTTTAACTAGCGGTACTTTATCAGTTAATACAGTTCTTCTTTATTCCAAAATGAAGGATTTAAATGACATCATTTACACCATTGAAAAGAAGAGTTTTCATCCATTTAGTGAGGCAATTGCAGGGTATTTTAGAAAAAATTCCAAATTAATTAATGTTACAAATATTGCAATTATTCCTGGAAGAGGGGTTAAAGGCACATATAAAAATACGACTTATTATATTGGCTCAAAAACTTTAGCCACTGAAATAATTAAAGACGATAATGAAATTGAAAACTTAAATAATGTTAATACTTATAGGTATCTTTCTACCTTTGTATTCACTGACGAAAAATTGTTAGCAACTATTTTACTTGAAGACACAATTAAAAATGATACATATTCATTTATCGAAAATTCTAATTCATATTTTAAAAAAGTAGTTCTTTTAACTGGGGATAATAGAGATATTGCAAATGATGTTGCTAAAGAACTGGGTATTAAATATATTTATGCTAATGCAACACCAAAAGATAAACAAAAGGCTATTCAAGCTTTAAAGATTGAAGGTTATTCACCAATGATGGTAGGTGACGGAGTCAACGATTCGATTGCTTTAACCTATAGTGATGTTAGTGTTGGTTTAGCTAAAGGAAGCGATATAGCCTTAAGTAGCAGTGATTTTGTTTTAATGAACAATGATTTAAATAATATTTTCTTAATTATTGGATTAAGTAAAAAAATAAATAGAAACATTAAGTTTAATCTATTTTGGGCATTTTTATATAACGTTATCTTTATTCCTGTTGCTGCAGGAGTTTTTGCATCCTTGAATTTTTATTTAGAACCAAAATGGTGTGCTCTTTTAATGGTTGTAAGCAGCGTAACTGTATGTTTAAACTCGTTATTTTTGCTTAGATACAATAATAAAAAGGCTCAAAGAAAATTAATTTCAACATTGTCTATTAAAAATAGATAATTTGGAGTTCTCAGTATATAATTTCATAAATGAGAAAAGAAGAAACTTTAGGTAGAAAAATTTTAGTTACAAATAGGAAAGCCTCTTTCAATTATTTTTTAAGTGATTTTATGGAATGCGGGGTCGAACTTAAAGGTACAGAAATTAAATCAATTAAAAATAATGGATGCACTATTAACGATGCTTATGTGATCATTAAAAATGGTGAAGCTTTTATTTTAAATATGCATGTTGCTCCTTATGATAAAGGTAATATTTTTAATCACGAAGAATTAAGAACAAGAAAATTATTGATGCATAAAATTGAAATATTGCGTTTAGAACAAAAGATGGTAAAAGATGGCTACACAGTTGTTCCTACTAAAGTTTATTTAAAAAAAGGTAGATGTAAGATAGAAATAGCCTTGGCTAAAGGTAAAAAGAACTTTGATAAACGTGAAACGATTCAAAAACGAGATGACGAGAGAAATATGGCAAAAGCTATAAAGCGCGATTAAATGAAAAAGATGTCTATATTATTCAAAATTACTTTTAGTTCAATCCTGCTTGCTATAGCTGTTATTTTATCGCGCTTTTTAAGTATCCCTTTGTATTCCGTTGGTTTACCTTTTATAAAAATTAGTTTAACTAGTTCGGTTGTAATGTTTGGATCTTTTTATTTAGGTCCTCTTTATGGCCTTGTTATTGGTGCTGGACAAGATTTCCTAGGAGCTTTAATTTTTCCTCAAGGCGGGGCTTATAATCCGTTATTTACGATAAGCGCAGCTCTTTGTGGATTGCTTCCTTATTATTTTTATAGATTAATTGATTTAACTAAGATTGAGCATAAATATCCATTTGTTTTAGGTTTAATTCTTGCTTTAATTTCAAGTTATTTAACTTATTTTATGTTTAGTAGAGATTCAATCATTTATTTAGGACATGAATACCAATTTTATCTTTGGGTGAAAATATTGTTTACATCATTCTCTTGGGTTCTTTCGATTCTTTATATTATTTTAGTAATCGTTTTAAAAGATAAATTTAAAAAATTGGATGTTATGAAATTTTATTATATTGGTACAATTGGTACGGCAATTTTTCTAACATATTTAGTTAGAGTTCCCGTCTCAACAACTGTTTTTTGCATTTATTTAAATAATGATTTTAGTTTATTCTCAATAATTTTTGGTTGTAGATTATTAACTTCATTTATTTTAGGTTTTATTGATATAATTATGATTGTTATTGGTCTTAATGTTTCTTTAAAATTTAAATACAAGGGTGCTTTAATTCCAAAGAGTGAATTGTTGAAGGAGTGATTTTATGCTTGAAGGTAAAGATAAAAAAGAAGTAATGGATGAAGAAAATCCAGAAACAAAAAAGGCTTTTGATGAATTAAATAAAGGTGAAAGAAAAAAAGATAAAACTGGATTGATTATTGTTGGTAGTATTTTCTTGTTATTAGTTATAGTTGTAATTGTTGTAATTATAATGAATGTTAAGTCTCCATCTAGTGGATCATGTGGAGAAAGTGGCGGAACTTGCGGACTTATCGATATTATTTCTGCAAATTTTCTTCTTTAATTTTATAAACAGACATTGCGTTTTTATACATAATTTTTGCAAAATCATCATTATTTAATTTCGCAAAATTTGTGAAATATTTTTGATAAATAATATTATCTAAAGTGTTTTGACCATCGATTGGCGAATCTGATCCAAACATTATTCGGTCCATTAAGTTATGTTTTACTAAATATTTTAATATTCTAGGTTTAACCCAAGCTGTATCACAATAAATGTTTGGATTTTTTATCATTGTTTTAACTGTAAATTGATTGGTTGAATATAGTTCCATATGTGCAGCAATAAATTTAATTTTAGGATAAAGTTTAGCGACTTCTTCTAAATAAACGATACTTGAATACTGATCCATTGCGGTATGCACAAGAATTGGTAGATCATATTTTTGAGCCAATTTTAAATATGGAGTTACTTTTTTGTTTGTAATTTTTAGTTTTGAACAAGCAGGATGAAATTTTAGACCATAAATTAAGTCTTTATTATCTATGATTAATTTTTCAATATCTTGCCAATTATTTTCTTTATGAGGTCTTATCCAAATTAAAACACCAAAATTTTTATATTTTTTTGCAAAAAATAAGGCTTTTTTAGTTCCTTCAACTTGTTTTGTTAATTTATATTCAGTTTCGTCTCGGTATTCGCTATCGTCAAAAGAAACTAAAGAAAAATTAATATTGTGATTTTTTTGTGAAAGAACCAAGTTGTTCTCGGTTTGTGATAATGTTGGCCAATAACCAATATGTGTGTGGGTATCAATAATATATTTTGTTGGCATATTCTCATTATAGTCTTTTATATTGTTCTATTTTAAAAAATATTGTTTTTTATGGTAAAATAATAAACATGAAAAAGTGTTTAATTGTCGTTAATTCTTATAACAAATTACCTTCTTATTTTTATGAAGCTGAACGCTTACAAGAAGAGTTTTCTTTGTTGGGCGTTGAAGCTAAAATTGTTAAGACAGAAGAGCTTCATATTTTAATTTCAAGTGACATTAAAATAAAACCGATTGAAGCCGATTTTATCGTTTCTTTTGACAAAGACATTTTAATATTAAAAGCTTTAGAAAAACTCGGATATAAAGTTTTTAATAATGCAACTTCAATTGAAAATTGTGATAACAAATTTTTAACGCACATTGTTTTAAGTAATGAAGGAATTGATATGCCTAAAACAATTCCTGGTTTATTATGCTATTCTGGAGACAAAAAAGTAAGTGATGAATATTTTGATTTTATTCAAAAATCCCTGCAATACCCCCTTATTTTTAAGGAATGTTATGGTTCTTTAGGCAAAAATGTTTATATGGTTAATGACGAAACTGAACTTAAAGAATGTATCGAAAAATTTAATAAAGGATCTTACTTAGTTCAAGAATATGTAGAGTCTAGCAGAGGAAGAGATTGCAGAATCATTGTTATTGGCCACAAGTATATTGCAAGTATGATTCGTGAAAACGATCATGATTTTAGAAGTAATATTGGAGCTGGCGGAATAGGGAGAAAATTTGATCCCCCTCAAGAATTTATAGAAGTGGCAATTAAATCGAGCAAAATTTTAAATCTAGATTATTGTGGAATCGATATTTTATTTGGCAAAGATAATAAACCAATATTATGTGAAGTGAACAGTAATGCTTTTTTCAAAGAATTTGAACGAATTACAGCAATAAATGTTGCAAAGATATATGTGGAATATATACTAAATAAAGTATATTAAAGGAAAATTATGGAAGAAAAAAATACAAATGTTGTTGAAAAGACTGAAAAATCTAAAAGTAAGAAAACTAAAATTGCTTTGATCACGATTATTTCTTTAGGAGTAGTTGCAATCATTACCGGAATTTGTTTATTTGTCATTCCTTTAGCTCAAACTGATAAATATGAATTAGTCATTAATGATAAAAATGTAATTGATAATTATCTAGGAGATAAAGCAATCGATACTTACGCTACAAAAACAGATGATGGAGAGTTATTAGATACTGCTGAAAAAAATGATGTATTTTACACTTTTAGCAAAGAAAAACAAGAAGTTCTAGCCGCTTCTAATTCAAGTTACAAAAAGTTTATGTTTTATTTTAAATTCAATTTTAAAATGAAAGATATAACTAATGCTGATTATGCTAACAACCATATTTATAGTGGAACTTTTGATATTTTTTATGGTGAAAATAAGATTACTACTGGAGCAACTTTATCGAAAGGAACGTATTTGAAAAAGAATATTTATACTGGAGATAATTTTAAAGATTTAACTTTTGTTATGACTAGTCCTGCAGGCTGGTACGCTAATTTAACTGATCAAACAAATAAGCAAAATTTAATACCTGTTGGATTTGATATAACTGATAATTATGTTATGACTTTCGGAATAAAATAAGAGGTATTTAGCTATGGATATTGTAGAAAGATTTAAAAAATATATTGCTTTTGACACGATGAGTAGTGAAACAAGTGGCACTCATCCAAGTTCTAAAAGTGAATTATTCTTTGGTGATATTTTAATTGCTGATTTACGCGAATTAGGTGTTAAAGATATATTAAAAGATGAGCATGGATATATTTATGCTCATGTAAATAATCACAAAGAAAAGACTATTGGTTTGATTGCTCATATGGACACTGCTCCAACAATTATTGGAGGAATTAAGAATCCTCAAATAATTGAAAAATATGATGGAAAAACGATTAAATTAAACGACGAATATTCTATGAATCCGGAAGACTTTACTGCTTTAAAAGAAGTTATTGGCGATGATTTAATGGTAACAGATGGCACACATCTTCTTGGTGGTGACGATAAAGCTGGTGTTGTTATAATTTTTGAATTTTTAAGTTATTACATCAATCACTTGGGTGAGTTTGATTATAATTTATCAATTGGATTTACTCCTGATGAAGAAATTGGCGAGGGGCCAATGTTCTTTGATGTTAAAAAAATGAATGCTAATATCGCTTATACTCTTGATGGCGGAACAATTTATGAAGCAAGCTGCGAAAACTTCAATGCTTCTAGTGCTGTTTTGACAATTCGAGGATTAGGAGTACATCCTGGAAGTGCTAAAGGTGTCATGATTAATGCCGCTTTATTAGGCATTGAGTTTAACAATATGCTTCCTTCTGAAATGATTCCTAGCAAAACTGATAATTATGAAGGGTTTATTCATTTAACAAGCTTTACCGGAGATGTTGAAAATGCAAAGCTTGAATATATTATTAGAGATCATGATGAAAATCTTCAAAATGAGAAGATAGAAATCTTGAAAAAAGCCGCTGAAGAAATTAAAAAACGCTACCCAAAGTCCATTATTTCTTTAAAATTTAAAGAAGAGTACAAGAATATGAGAAAGCTTTTTATTAAAGATCCAACTGCAATTAATGTTATAAATAAAGCTTATGTTTTGAGTCGAACAAAAATAAAATATATGCCAATTAGAGGCGGAACTGATGGAGCAACCATTTCTTATATGGGTCTTCCTTGTCCTAATTTAGGAGTTGGCGATTTTAACCCTCATGGACGTTTCGAATTTGTCTCTCTTTCGCAAATGAAAGCTATGGTAGACATAGTAAAAAATATATTCAAAGTAGTATTTTAATAAAGTCCTCAAAAAGGACTTTTATTTTTTGTCTGCTAAATAAGAAATAATTGATTTACGAGTAATAATGCCAATAAAGTGTTTTTGATCATCAAGAACAGGAACAAAGTTTTGATCAAAACTTGCCCCGATAATTTCGTTAATGTCAGTTAAACCATTAACTGAACCATAATCTCTATGACGAGGGACTTTTGTGATATTGACATCATTAAAATCTTCAAGTTTTGAAAAAGGATGAGACTTTAAGAAGAATAACAAGTCACCTTCGTCTAAAGAACCGATGTAACAGCCATCTTTATCTAAAAGAGGAACAACGGTAAAACGATAATGTTCAAAAACCTCAAGTGCTTGGCGAACACTCATAAAATCAGAAATATACTTAATTTGACTTTTTGGTGTTAAAAAATATAGGACATTCATATTTATAATTATATAATTCCTTAAGAATTAAAAAAAGTGTAAAATAAAACAAATTGGGAGTAACTACTATGAGACAAATCACTTGGAATGAATATTTTATGGCATTAGCTATGCTTAGTTCGTATCGTTCAAAAGATCCAAATACTAAAGTTGGAGCTTGTATTGCTGATGATGATCACAAGGTTGTTTCTATTGGTTACAATGGAATGCCTAGAAGTATTGATGATAACGATTTAAGCCGGGATAAGGGCAAAGATCTCAATAATAAATATCTTTATGTTTGCCACGCTGAATTTAATGCAATTTTAAATACAAGAAATGGCAGCGCTTTAAAAGGATGCACTTTGTATGTGACTTTATTTCCATGTAATGAATGTGCGAAAGCAATAATTCAAACTGGGATTAAAAAAGTTGTTTATATGGACGATAAATATGCTAATGACATTACAACTAGAGCTAGTAAAAAGATGTTAACACTAGCTGGAGTTGAGTTAGAGCAATATAAAGAAGAAATTAAGGAAGTTTTATTAAAATAATGGATTCTTTAAAAGCAATTGAAGTCAAAAACTTATGTTTTAATTATGAAAAAGACGTTCCGATAATAAAGAACGTTTCTTTTAGTGTTAATAAAGGCGAATATGTCAGTTTAATTGGTCACAATGGTAGTGGTAAATCGACTTTAGCAAAATTGATTGCTTATTTAGATGAAGCCACTAGTGGAGAAATTTATATTGATGGTTTGAAGGCTGAAGACAAAAACGCATCGGCAATAAGAGAAAGAATCGGCATAGTTTTTCAAAATCCTGACAATCAATTTATTGGTTCAACTGTCGAAGACGACATTGCTTTTGGATTGGAAAATAGAAACATTGAACGTTCACAGATGGTTAAATTAGTTAAAGAATATGCTAGCGAAGTAGGTATGGAAGATTATATGAATAAAGAACCACAAGAATTGAGTGGTGGGCAAAAGCAAAGAGTAGCTATTGCTGGAATTTTATCTCTTGGTTTAAATATTGTAATTCTTGACGAAGCTACTAGTATGCTAGATCCGGAAGGTGTTGAAGATATTAATAATTTAATTATGGATATGAAAGCTGAAAATCATGATTTAACAATTATTAGTATTACTCATGATATGGAAGAAGCTTATTTAAGCGATAGAGTAATCGTTTTAAATAAAGGTGAAATTGTTGAAGATGGAACGCCAACCGACGTTTTTGCTGATGAAAAAAAGTTGCATGATATCGGTTTAGGCATCCCCTTTGTTTTAAATGTGAAGAATAAACTTAATGAAAAAGGAATTAAAGTTCCTGACGATATTAAGACGATTAAAGGATTGAGTGAATTTTTATGCAAATAAAATGCAATAACGTTAAATATTTATACAATCCTAAAGATATTACGGATAAAAACGCATTGAATGGCGTTTCTTTAACAATAAAGCAAGAGGAGTTTGTTGCAATTGTTGGTAAAACAGGAAGTGGCAAATCAACTTTAGTACAAACTTTTAATGGTTTACTTGAGCCAACTGACGGGTATACTCAAGTTGGTGATTTTATTGTCACCGGAAATATAAAGTTAAAAAAATCATTGTTAAAAACAAAGTCTAAAGAATTTATTAAACTTAATAAAAAACAAAGTAAATTAAAGAAAGTTGTTGGGTTAGTTTTTCAATTTCCTGAATATCAATTATTTAATGAAACAATATTAAAAGATGTTATGTTTGGACCTAAAAATTTTGGTTTAACAAATGAAGAAGCAGAAAAAATAAGTCGTAAAACCTTAAAAGAGGTAGGAATTCCGGAAGATTATTTTGATAAATCACCTTTTGAATTGAGTGGTGGAGAAAAAAGAAGAGTCGGAATAGCTGGAATAATAGCTAGTCAACCTGATATTTTAGTTCTTGATGAACCTACTGCTGGATTGGATACTAATGGGAAAAAAGAAATTCTTGACATGATTGAACAATATCATAAAGAAGGTCACACTATTATTGTTGTGACTCATGATATGGATTTAGTTATGGAAAGAGCAAGTAAAGTTTTTGTTTTAAATGATGGAGTTGTGATACATGAAACTACCCCAGATAAACTATTTAATGAAAACGATTTATCTTTATATTCTCTTGAGCAACCTGCTTTTTACAAATTTAAAAAAGAATTAAAAGAGCAGGGATTTGCAGGGGATATTGCAAATATTAAAGATGTTGATAGCTTAATTAATTTGATTGTTAAAAGCAAAATTCATGGAGTAAAACATGAATAGTAATAATCTTTTTGGTAACTTAACTCATTACAATACATTTGTGCATAGAATGGATGCGCGATTAAAGCTTTTTATAATGATTGTTTTAATGGTTGCCTGTTTTTTACCATACGGAATAAGTAATTATATAGATAATAGTGGAAATGTAATTAGTTCTAGTTATTATTCAAATCAATTTATGGTTTTAGGGTTGGTTGCGGTTGTTATTCTTACTTTAATGGCGTTTGCTAAAGTAAATATATTAAGTTTTATTAAATCTATGGGCGCTATGTGGTTCATGATGATTTTCCTATTAGTTATTATGGTTTTTATTCCTAAGACTGGTGACACAAGAATTTATTATGTAATGCATGATTTTGGCAATGGTTACGTAATATTTTGGGACGGTCTTCTTCAATGTGCTCAAATTTTCTTACGTTTAATTTTGATGATTGGTCTAACAATGGTTTTGACAACAACTACTCCTCCAATGCAAATAACCTATGCATTTGAATGGTATTTAACTCCTTTAAGGCTATTTCATTTTCCAACGCAGGTTGTTTCAATGATTCTTTCTTTAGCTTTAAGAATGATTCCAACTATACTTGACGAATCGCAAAGAATAATGAAAGCTCAAAGATCGAGAGGTGTCGATTTTGAACGTGGATTTGTTTCTTCAAAAATCAAAAGTATTGTTACTTTAATTGTTCCTTTACTTGTTAGTTGTTTTGCTAGAAGTGAACAATTAAGTTTAGCTATGTATGCTCGTGGATATGATCCATACGCTAAAAGAAGTAAATATAGAGTTTTAAAATTTCATTTTTTAGATTTATTGTCTTTAATTGGATGTCTTCTGATAATCGCTTTATTCATAACTTTATGTGTGCTATCGCAAGTTTATAAAATTAATTATATTGAACAATGGTTTGGAATTTCAGGAGCCCGGTAATATGAAATATAAAATTGTATTTTCGTATGACGGAACAAATTATTATGGCTTTGCAAAACAACCAAACAAAAAAACGATTCAAGGTGAATTAGAAAGAGTTTTTTCGTTGATTTTAAATCAAAAAATTATAATTAAGAGTAGTGGAAGAACTGATAGAGGAGTTCACGCTTTAGCTCAAGTTGCTGATTTTGAATGCGATAAAATTTTGGATAATAATAAAGTTTTACATCAAATTAATAAAGCCTTAAATAAGGATATTTTTGTAAAATCCCTTGCAAAGGTGCCTTTAAATTTCTCTAGTAGATTATCTAGTAAGAAAAAAGTTTACGAATACAGAATAAACATTAAAGAATATAATCCTTTAAAAAGAAACTATGAATGTTTTCTAAATAAACTATCTAATCTTGATGAAATGATTGAAGCTAGTCAATTATTCGTTGGAAAACACAATTTCAAAAATTTTACATCTAAAGAAACTGATGTTTTTAATTTTGTTCGTGAAATTTTTGAAATTAAAGTTAAAAAGACATCTTCTAATATTGTATTTACGTTTAATGGTGATGGGTTTATGAGATATGAAATTCGCAAGATTATGGGATTATTGATCGAGATTGGTAAAGGAAATATGAGCAAATATATTGTTTTAAAGAATCTAGACACCTCATCTCGACACATATTAATTTATCAAGCTCCACCACAAGGATTGTACCTAAAAAAGGTAATTTATTAGTTGTTTTTGCTAAAATTTTTAACTTACTTTTTAATAGATGCTTTTAAACTGTGCCAAAAAGGTTTAATATATACAAGATTATTTAAAGAAAAAGGAGAAAAGTATTATGGGTAGACATTTTGAAGTGCGTGCTGCGTCAATGGCTGCAACCGCTAAACAAAAAAGTGCAATTTATATGCGTGCCTCTAAAGAAATTTACATGGCCGCAAAAAGAGGAATTCCTGACCCTAGTGCTAACCTCGCTTTAAGAGCAGCAATTGATAAATATAGAAAGTCCTGTCCACGTGATGTTATCGATAGAGCCGTTAAAAAAGCTCAAGGTGGAGATGCAACCAACTATATTGAAGGTACATATGAAGCTTTTGGACCTTGCGGAAGTTTATTAATTGTTGATACTTTAACTGATAACTCAAATAGAGCTTTAGTTAATGTTAGAACAATCATTACAAGAAAAGGCGGACACTTAGGAAGTGTTGGCTACAATTTTGAAAATGCTGGTTTATTTGTTTTTGAATTCAGTGGAGCAAAATCTGATCTTGAAGATAACTTAATTCTTGGAGATGTTGATGTCAGAGAAATTAGTTTAGAAGACGGAATTTCTGAAGTTGTTGTTAATCCTTCTGACTTTGATAAAGCTAAAGAAATTTTAACTGGTATGGGTGTTGCTGATTTTGAAGCTGCACAAGTTACAAAGATTGCTAATGAGAGAATAACACTTGAAGGCGATGAATTAACAAGATTTAAGGAACTTCTTTCACAATTGGATGAATGCGAAGACGTTCAAGCCGTATATCATAACGTTGATTTATAGAACATTATTAAAATTAAGAGGCACTTTCTGTGCCTCTTTTTTGTTGTTTGGTTTTTTTCATTTAATCCATAGGATTATTAAGTTTTAGTGATAAAATATAAGCATAAAAAGGAGAACAACATGCGCAATTTAGATGTTAAATGGGCTGTCATTCCTTGTGCAGGAAATGGGACGAGATTTTTACCAATTACGAAGGGTATCGCAAAGGAGATGTGTCCTATTGTTGATCGCCCAACACTTGATTATATTGTTCAAGAAGTAATTGATGGAGGAGTTACCGATATCGTATTGATTGTTTCAGTTGATAAAGACGATATTAAGCGATATTACACTTACAATCCTGAATATGAACAAGAATTGATTGCTAAAGGAAAAGTTGAAGCTGCTAAATTAATTCATGAAGTTGCTACAAAGGCTAGATTTCATTATGTAACCCAATATGAACTTTTAGGTTTAGGTCATGCAGTTTTGCAAGCTAAAAAAATTATTGGAGATAATAATTTTATTGTTTGTTGTGGAGATGATATTTGTACTTATAAAAAAGATGAAGCTCCAGCAAAACAATTAATCGATGCTTTTAAAAGAAGTGAAGGAAACACCATCGTTGGTGGACAAACTGTTCCTCATGAAAATATTTGCCGTTATGGATGTATGGATATCAAGAAAGATTGTGGTTCGCATCTTTATGAATTAAAGGGAATTGTTGAAAAACCAGCCATAGATAAAGCTACTAGTGATTTAGCTAGTTTGGGAAAATGGGTTTTTAGTCCAAAAATTTTCAAATATTTAGAAAAAACTCCACGTGGAGCAGGAGGCGAAATTCAATTAACAGATGCAATTGCTTTATTAATGAAAGACGAACCTTGTTATTTTTATGATTTTGTCGGTAAAAGATATGATTGTGGCGATAAATTGGGATATTTAACAGCAATAATTGATGTTGCTTTAAGCCGTGAAGATTTAAAAGAAGGTGTAATAAAACATATTAAAAATTTAAAAATTTAATGTTATTTTCTGATGATAAAATCTCTAAAAAA
>Ga0172378_10000879_pt1 | contig 27241 bp, 26 predicted proteins | sample GrowelOW332metaG_FD_119755 | JGI IMG/M metagenome (GOLD analysis project Ga0172378, IMG submission 119755) | Groundwater microbial communities from an aquifer near a municipal landfill in Southern Ontario, Canada - Pumphouse #3_1 metaG | ecosystem: Environmental > Aquatic > Deep subsurface >...
CTTTCAAATTATTCAAAAGGAATGCAGATGAAATTTGGGGCAGTTTTAGCCCTATGTCATGATCCAGATTTAATAATAATGGATGAACCAACTGCAGGTCTTGACCCAATAGCCAGGGCAGAACTTATAGATGTATTACTGGAATATATGCAAAAGGAAGAAAAGTCTATTTTATTTTCTACTCACATCACCAGTGATTTAGAGAAAATAGCTGATTATATAACCATGATTGATGATGGCAAAATCCTGATGTCAAGTGAAAAAGATGACCTGATAGACAGCTATGAGCTAGTTCATATTGTTAAAGAAGCTATGACAGAGGATCTGAAATCCCATCTTATTGGAATAAAAGAAACCATATTTGGATATGAGGGATTAAGCTGCTCAAAATATAACCTAAAAGCTGCCTCAGGGATAAAAACTGCAAGACCTTCCATTGAAGATATTATGATTTATATGGGAGCAAAAGAATGATGGAAAAATTGTTGAATTATCAAAAACTTCTATCTAATTCCCTGAAACCAGGCCAGACCTATGGTGATTCCAGTCATCAATTTGCAAAACTTTTTTTAATAAATTTTTTTATTATTTTTGCAGCTTCAATTAAAGGAATAGTACAATATGTATTTATTTTATTAGGATTTTCATTAGTTTATGTATACTATATAATTAATTCTCCAAATAAATTGTATGAAATTCCACCGGTTTCGAAGCAATATACTATTGTGAATATATATTTATATGTACTAATAGTAATAATCGTTAGTTATATTTTTGGATTTGCAGCTAATATGATAACTTTGCTTTCAATTGGAGAAAAGTACTTATTTATTGATTTCATCACCATCTGGAAAGATGTTATATTATCACTATTATTATCCATTTTGGTAGGCTGTATATACATCCCTGTCTTTTTCATAAAACCATTATTTATTCGCAGGATTTTAATCCTTTTAGAAACTATATTATTTAAACTATTTCTTATAGAACTTAATAATAATTTAGGAAATTCTAATGGAATGTCCTTTTTAAAAAGGATTAGTTTATTAGGAAATTATAATATGGTACTAATAACATTAATGCTTCTCTTCATTATAATTGCTCCCATTTCTATTGCGATTTCCTACAGGTTATATATGGGGAAGGTGATATCATGTTAAAGAAAATTTTTGCTTATCAGAGACTATTACTAAATTCAATTTCCTCAGACGGAATTAAAATGAAAAGCCGGTTTAATATAATCAAATATATGCTTATAGCTTATATTATGATTTTTATGAATATTACCTTATTTTTCGGGAATACTGCCTCTTTAAATACATTCTTTTATATTGCCTTGCCTGTTATCAGCGTTTGTTTTATTGATATATTATTTCACAAAGGAGAAAGAAATTTTGAAAATGTTCCTGTAAAAAGAGAATTCATTGTTTTCAATATATTTTTATTTTCCATAGTACTTACAGTAATATTATATTTAATGCTTACTGTTTTGGGTATTGGCCTTATATGGCTGCTTATTGGAGTAATGTATGTATTTTTTCCATCCCATATAAGCAGTAATCCACCTGATGCTAATCAAATAATCAGTACAACAAAGGCAAATATTTTAATACTGATGGTTGTTGTCTTAATATTATTTGTTGGTACTTCCATAGTTTTTATAAAAAGGAGAAGAACCAGGATATGCAGTTTTGCTTTATTTTCAGCTATAGGCTATGGATTATTGTTTCTGCTGAAAATAAATATGCCCATATCTAATTCCGGCAAAATAGAGTTTTTTGAAAGCTTTACTCTTATGCCCTCAGCAAATACTGTTCTGATATTTACAGCTTTGGGGACAGTTCTAATTTGTTTCATTTCAGCAGCCGCTGGATATAAACTATATGGGAACGGTTCTTAATTATTTTAGAATTAAAAATAAAATAGATTAGCAATGAGGTGGAATCATGGATCTAGAAATGTTAAAAAAATACTGTCTTAGTAAAAAAGGTGCCAGGGAGGACTTCCCCTTTGATGAAGAGACATTGGTATTTAAAGCAGGCTCAAAAATGTTTGGTTTGACTAATATAAATAGTGAAGTTTTAAGTATAAATTTAAAATGTGATCCTGATTTATCATTGTCCCTTAGAACTGATTATCCTTCTGTTAAGCCTGGCTTCCATATGAATAAAGAACACTGGAATACAGTAGTATTAGATGAAACTCTAGAGGATGATAAAATAAAATGGCTTATAGATCTTTCCTATGATTTAGTAGTAAAGGGAATGAGTAAAAAGGAAAGAGAAAATTTATTATAGTTAATTTAATTTTTGTATGCAGCCTGGTTTTAGCAGCTAGTCTAAAATGATAAAAACGGGAACCAGGTTCCCGTTTAAACTATTTTTATGGCCAGGCACATAAGTAATGTTAACTTAAATTCCATATTTCAGTGTTAAAGAATCCTTAAACGCCGGAATGTGCGGCGGGTAAAAGGTAAAAGCTGTGAAGGTTATTGCCAAAAATATCAGTATGGCAGCAGCAATGTACAAACGATTAGGGCTGAATCTTTTATATTTATATATATGAAGTGCTAAGCCCTGCCCTGCCGCCAAACCAAGAAATAATGAAAGAATATCCAATATAAGAGACTCAATGCCAAATGCTCCCGTGTAGGTATAGAAGAAACAAACTATGACCAGAGGACATACAATCTCAGCTGTGACACAAGGAACAAACCACTGCACAGCTGATATTTTGTGCCTTTTACCAAGCATATAATAACCTGCAATCCACCAAATCAGTATAGGCCAAAATGTCATTTTCAAATGCTCCCATACGCTTTCATTAGTGGGGGCAAAAATACCGGCTATAGCTGAATTACCAGACCATTCATAAACAAAATGCATAAGTGAACCAAAAATAAACAGAAGTGGTATCCCAAAAATTATCCAGTTCTGCGCTTTATCTTTAGATGTTATAGGATTTTGCTTTACCACAATAATCACATCCATTCAAATTATTGATTAAGGAAAATGCATAATAACCTTTCGGCTGATTTTTCAGCTTAAAATAACAAATTATCAATGTTTTTTTAAGCTGAAAAGTTAATTTTAGAATTATACAATTTGTCGATTAAATAAAATTATTTAGAACCGTCCCCAGCTTTATACTCTACCGAAGTAACCTCATCATTTTCAATTAAAAAGGAAAGCTTTGATTTGTCCAGCTCATAGGTATAAAGCCCCTTATCTTGTTTAAACTTATCTCCATATGCTTTCTTTACATCGCTCAGGCTGGATGAAAGAGTAATGCCTTCTTTTGTTGTAACACTGTCATCTAAAAAAATTATGGATAGCGTATAATCGGTTTTATCCTTTTCATAGGTATGAAGTTCAAAACCATTATATGTGTATGTTTTTTCTTTACCCTGAAAAGCACAGCTGTCTGCCTCAAAATATGCTTTAGGCTTACCCAGCTTCTCAATAATCGGAGCAGCTTTTTCGTTCATTGCTATTGAAATTCCATTAACTTCAAATATAAACCCATGTGTTTTAGGATCAGCTGAAACATTTATGGTATCCTGACTTTTTCCACATCCTGATAAAATAAGGACTAACAGTATTAACAGCAAACTAAGTTTTTTCATTTAAACAATCTTCCTTTCTATATAAAACTAGTAAGTTATTGATTAATATTACTAAATCTTTTCAGATAGCCATATGCCTGAATTTCTTTATATTGTGATTCTTTCATATTATTATAAAAATCAACTTTTCCCTGATAGACTGTCTTTAACTTCTCATCATTTCTCCTATCCTCTAAGCCGTATGAGGTTTTTAATATATTTCCAAAATAATCAGAGAGTTTTTCAGCTCCAGTGACGTTAAGGTGAAGGCCTCCGTCATAAGTATCCTTATTATAATCTATGCCTGTTTTATCTGTTAATTTAAGAAAATTAATGTACATAAGGTTATTTGCTTTTGCATATTGTTCCATCTGAGAATCCCACTGCTCGTACCAATAAGGATATAAGGCAGGTGCCTTAATTAAAACTAACTGAATATTATTATCCCTGCATAATTTCACCATCTTGTCTAAGTAGTAATAATCATTTGAGCCAAACTGGTAATCTGGTAGTTTTTTCCCTGCAGGTACAGTCCCTGCAGCCTTTACGTCAGCTCTCATGTAATATCCATTGCTAAACAGCTTATCTTTTTTAAATAGATATTTAAAATCCTCTTCTGTAAGTTCACTCCATCTGGAATGATATCTAAATATCGGCAGCAGATAATCTATAAGGCTCTCATCCTCCATCATGGAAGCCTTTATTGCTTTAAGCTTTGTTATGGACAGCTTCATTCCATCTAAAGTCATTCTGTTATATGCTTCTTTTTGCGGCTCATTGTACTCCATGGACAGCACATTAAAAACTACTATTTTAGGTTTTTCAAATTTTAGTGTCTCTTCCAGAAGATAATAGGACTGCCAAATTAACTGCTGGGCGCTTCCTCTTATATAGCTTGTAATTCCATACTTTTCCCAAAGTGTAATTGGAGAAAAATTTTCATATACTTCGCAGTCTCCAATAAAAATCACATCATGTTTTGTGGTCTCTTTATAGTATTCTTCAATCAGTGATCCTTCTACTATGCCGGACATATATTTTGGCATTAAAAGCTGCTGAAATAAATACATGATTACCACAAAAATAAGTACAGTAACTAATCCTATTAAAAGCTTTTTATTTTTCATAACATCCTCCTAGAACTGATTATAAATAAATTGGCTTGAATCATAACCAATTCCATAAGCTCCGAATATAAGGATAAAAATCAGCAGTGCATAATATACGAGATAAGGTACAAAAATCTTTTGTTTTTCCATTCTCTTCCTTATGCTTCCGCCTCTTTGAAGCAAACTTACAGTTACTATGATAAGAAAGCTGAATATGAGGACATAGTAATCAGTGATTTTTAACCCCAGCTTTAAAAGTTCCCCATTATAAAATATATTTATGTTAAATCTAGTAAACATTGTTCCAAACATTATAAATGTGGCAGGTACATTCCTGTAACAATCAAAAAGTCTGATTGAGCTCATTAAAAGAACAGTCCGCACCACCTGAAACAGCCGGAAAAAGAAAGCATCCTTTATATTAAATTTATGATGAAAGGCTCTGTAAACTGGAATTAATTCCTGAGATATTAAAATAACAGTGCAGTTCATAAGTCCCCATACAATAAAGTTCCAGCTTGCTCCATGCCAGAGTCCTGTAATAAACCAGACTATTATTGTAGATATATATACAGGAACCCTTTTTCCAACAGATTCTCCAAAATGTTTTCTTGAGAATTTTGATAAGTTCAGCATTGGCCTGCATACTGAAACAGGATAAAATACATATTCTTTAAACCAGGTGCCTAAAGTAATATGCCACCTTCTCCAATATTCTGTTATGGATTTAGAAAAATATGGCCTTTCAAAATTTTCTTTTACTTCAATGCCAAGTACCTCCGCTATTCCTATAGTTATGTCAATTCCACCGGTAAAATCTGCATAAAGCTGGAATGCATAAAAAGCATACCAATAAAAACAAAGGAGCCCTGGTATGTTTCCGGGTCTTTAAATATAGTATTAACTGCTGCAATTATCCGGTCAGCAATTACTACTTTTTTAAAGAAACCCCAGGTTATTCTTTGAAGTCCAAAACTTAAATTCCTTGAATCAAAGGAGTGTTCTTTAAATAGTGTCTTTGATAAATCATTGAATCTGCTTATGGGTCCCTGAATCAGCTGGGGAAAAAATGACAGGAATAAAGCCAGTTTAAAAGGATTTTTTTCCGGCGGATATATTCCCCTGTAAACATCTATGACGTACCCCATAATTTGAAATGTATAAAATGATATACCAAGGGGCAGTGCCAGATTTAAAAAAGACAGCTGTCTTCCGCTTCCAGAAGAATTTAAAATAAAATTAACATTTGATATCACAAAATTGCCATACTTTAAAACAGCTAAAATTCCAAAGTTAAAAAACAAACATAAAAGAAGCCACTTCCATTTTTTTGATTTTATTGAAGCCTTGTAAGCTTTCTTTTCTTCTTTTGATATTTCACCTTTATGCAGTTTTAAAAAATCTGTTTGAGTCTTTTGAAGAATGCCTATTTTCCATGCAATTAAATATGCAGAAATGGTGGTTGCCAGGATATAAAGTATGTATTTTACTCCTGCAAAAAAGTAAAACAGATAGCTGGCTGCAAGAAGCATCTTCCATTGATATTTTTTAGGTATTGTATAATATACTGCAAATAAAACAGCTAAAAATAATATAAATCTAAAAGATGTAAAAAGCATACAACCTCCCTGTTAATCTTCATCAGATAATCTTTGGACTAAAGAATATAATTTTTTTGCTGAATTAAAATTTTCAGGTATAATATCTTCTGCCGGTATGGCTATATCCAGCTCACTGTCAATTTCAGAAATTATTGTTATAATATCAAAGGAATCTAAAATGCTTTCATCAATTAAAGTATCGCAAGTTTCAAAATCCACATCCGGATGTAAATCCTGTAAAATTTTTAATATTTCTTCCATAATAATTACTCCTTTTTATTTGAATTTTCTTGTAATAAAGCTCTGTTTATCTTACCATTTGGTGTTAAGGGCATAGTGTTTAAAACCTGAATGTAATTTGGCAGCATATATCTTGGCAGCCTTTTTTTTAATTCAGCAGTTACCTCTTTTGAACTTATATTGCCTGTATAAAATAGTACAATTTTTTCTTTTTTTCTGTTATAAACGCAGCAGGCACCATAAATTCCATCTATCATATTTGTATTAACTTCAATTTCTCCCAGCTCAATGCGATGTCCCATATGCTTTATCTGGTAATCTTTCCGTGATACAAATAGAAGTTCTCCTCTTTCATTTAACTTTCCCAGATCCCCGGTTCTGTAAATAAGTTCAGGATAGGCTTCATTTAGAGGATTTTGAACAAATACCTCCTTGGTTTTATCAAATGCTTTATAATAGCCTAAGGTAAGGGATGTACCCCTTACACAGATTTCTCCCAATTCTCCTTTTTCAGGTACTTTATTATTGCTGCCAAGAAGTAAAATGTCTGTATTTCTAAAGGGTCTTCCAATAGGAAGAACTTCATCTTCTCTAAAATCCCGGTCTGCTTTGAAATAACAGCATACACCGGTTATCTCAGTAGGTCCGTATAGGTTAATAAATTCAGCGTTTGGCAGGGTTTTCTTCCATATATGAAACTGCTTCATAGGAAATACTTCACTTACAAAGGCTATGGTGTTAAGATTCCCGGGCACTATCTTATCAAAGGTTCCAAAGGAAGATATCATTGTTAAAGCAGGGACTACCCAGCATACTGTATTTATTTTATATTCATTTAAAAATTCCACTAATTTTAAAGGAAACATAAATAAGCTTTTAGGAATGATATAGGCTGCGGCTCCGAATTTTAACGTTATATATATTTCTCTTAAACATGCATCAAAGTATAAGGGAGCCTGGTTTCCAAATACTGTTTCCTGATTTGTTTTAAGTACCTCTGATAAATTATCAATATAATCAATAACTGCTCTATGGCAGCCAATCACTCCTTTTGGAATTCCTGTTGAACCTGAGGTAAATACAACATACATAGGGTCAGTATCAATTGAGGATCTTCTGATATTACTTATTACATCATCCTCAATACTCGTCCTTATTATTTCATCATACATATAGACGCTGCAGTTACAATCTATTTTTCCCATTATATTATTAGATGATATGTCACAAATAACAGCTTTTGGATTTAAGCTTTTTAAAATCAGTTCAATGCGGAAAAGAGGCATTTCTTCATCAATAGGCACATAAAAATCTCCTCCATATAAGGCTCCTAAAAATGCTGAAACTGTATTAGGATGTTTTTTCATAAAAACAACAACAGGCTGCTTATAAATCCCCTTTTTATATAAAAATGTTCCAATAGCTCTTCCCCGATTATAAAGCTGATTAAATGTAATGCCTTCTTTTTCGTTTGCAAAAGCAATTTTATCAGGAACTCTTTTTACTGTACTTTCTAAATACTCTAATACGTTACTCTGCATATTTTTCTCCTTATTTTGTAATTAAATCTTCGTATTCCTTTTTTAATGATCCATGACAGGAAAGAATAGAAGACCTGGCCAAAACCTCCATAGCATCTAAGTATCTCCCCCGGATTTTATAATCTCTTTTTATTAAGGATAACTCCGTGCAGCCTAAGATAATTACCTCTGCACCGTTTTCCCTAAGCTCCTTTGAAATACTTTCAAACTTGGAAATTTCCGGCGGAAGGCCAGCTTTAATATCTTTATAAATCAGGTCCATAACATATTTCTGATTAATAACTGAAGGTATAACATAGTTTATTCCCTGAGCTGTAAGCTCCTTTTGAAACAGATTTGCGGATATTGTGCCATCAGTAGCTGCTAATCCTACTTTAGATACACCTTTTTCCTTCAGATAAAGTACTGTTTCTTTTATAATATTTATTATAGGAACTTTAATGTTTTCAGTAAGAGATTCATAGAAGTAGTGAGACGTAATACATGGAATGGAAATCCTATCAGCCTTTTCAGCTTCAAGCTGCTTTCCAATTTTAATCATAGGAATAACAGGATTATCTTTGCTTTTTCCTAAAATAAAGCTTGTACGATCTGGTATCGACGGATAATTATATATAATCATTTCCAAATGATCCTGATCGCAGTGTGCATCTGTCATATTTATTATTAACCCCATAAAATATGCTGTAGCCAGGGGTCCCAAACCTCCAATAATTCCTAGCCTCATTCTACTATCAACTCATTTCTGTAAATTAATTTCCTTGAGGAAATTTCATAATTACATTTTGGTTTAGTTTTCATCTTGAAAATAACCAGTTTATAACATTTTTTCACTTAAGTGGTGTTGCCGGATATTTACTTCTATCCCATACATGACTATTGCCATTTTTTCTTGAGTACTCAGTAAGCTGTGCATCTGTTAACATAAAAAATACTCCTCCGGATCTTCGTGGTGTTGTATCAAAATGGTACCATCCATTACCACAGTTTACTAAGCTCCAGAAGTGGTGCCCTCCTGTCTTTATTATTTCCATATTCTGTACTCCTGCCCTGGTAAGCAATTCCTGAGAAACTGCAAAATAATTAAAGCAATCACCTTTGCCATTTTTTATACCTTGATATGCTGCCCTAACCCAATCAGACTTATCTGAATAATTAATGTAGGAAATATGTCCCCTTACCCAATAATATATAGCTTTAGCTTTATCTCTTTTAGACATTCCATTTTTTATAATTTCTGAAAGAACCTTGTCAGCTAACAAATCTAAATCTTCTCTGCTTACATAATTCAGCGGCTTAGTGACAACCTTAATTGTTACTATTTTTTCTGCAGTATTTCCTGAGGAATCTGCTGCCTTATAAATAACTTTATAAATTCCCTGTTTTTTTATATTTACAGTGCTGCTGTCTACCATAAGTTTTATATCCTTGTCCCTGTTATCAGTTACAGTAACTCCCTTTTTATAAGATATCTTATCATCGATAAAAAATGCCTGATCTCTAGTACCTTTAATTACAGGAGGTTCTTTGTCTTCTTTTACTTTAAGCACTGATATTAATTCTGCTTTATTTCCGCTTGTATCCTCTAATATAACAAAAACATTTTGTTCTCCTATCTTATTGAAATCAGGCTGAGCTTTATAATATATTTTCACATCCGTGCTGTCTTCAAAATCTGATATAAAATCCTTTGCTTGTATGGTATCCTTTAACCAAATTTCCTGATTTGCTGATTTTGCTCTAGGAGGCTTTGTATCTTCAATCATCAGCTTTGAGCTGTATACTTTTTCTCCTATTTTAATTTGAATTTCGTAAACTCCCGGAGTATTCATATTTATTGAAGATAAATCCGTAACAAAGGTACCTGCAGTATTCTTTTTCTTAATAAACTGAGAAACCTGAAGATTTTTAATTCCTGCCTCTGCAGTTACGATTTTAACTAATTTATTTGATGTAAGCAGCTTAAATAAAACTGCTGCTGATATAAGAACAAAAAATACTATAAATCCAATTAATTTTTTAGTATATCTTACTCTTATACTCATAATATAATTCTCCTTTATCAGTTTATTGACTGTATTTTGTAATATCGTACATAATTTTACAATTTTATAGTAATACTGAATTTAAATAATGTCAAGAATATATTGGTGCTATTTACTTTATATGACATAATGCTTTTGGATAAGGTTTATAAATTCCATGTTTTATGCTGCAGGCTCCCTGATAAACTTCACCTTATACCATTTAAAAAGCCCCCATCTTTAAACTCAAGACAGGGGCTTTTTATGTTTACTGCACTAATTTAGATTGACAGTAATAATTTTCAGATTATCTTTTTAAATATTTTTTCTAAACGCAAAACTTAATTATATTACCGGTTACAGTTTATCTAAATCTGTTTCTATAACTTCTTTCATATAAGGAATAGAGTTTGTTGCTCCAGGTTTTGAAACAGCAATAGCAGAAGCTTTCGATGATAATTCAAGTGCTTCCTCTATTGATAAATCATTAATAATTGAGTGCATGAAGTATCCGGTGAAAGTATCTCCTGCGGCAGTTGTATCGACTGCTTTAACCTTAAATATGCTGTGGGAAGTTTCGCTTTTACTGTCCCTGTAAATTACACCTTGTTCTCCTAATGTCAGAACAATTTTTGCCTGTTTATATTTATCAATCATGCAGTTTAGAATTTCATTTGGGCTTGATTTTCCGGTTATCTGCCCACCTTCAATCTCGTTTAGCAGAAATAAGGTAACTTTCGATAAATCACATTCTGTTATTGCACCATCAAAAGGTGATGGATTAAGTGCTATTTTTATACCATTCTGGTATGCTTTATCAATAATATAGCTGATAAGATTCACTTCATTTTGAAGCAGCAGCCAATCATCTTTTTCAAGATAGTCCAGCACCTCATTAATATACTCTTTGGTTAAGCTTCTGTTAGATCCGCCATATAAAAGAATTGAGTTTTGGCCATTTTTATCCACCTGGATTATTGCATGACCGCTTTTTCCTTCTATTGTTTTAATATAGCTTGTATCTATATTATTTTCCCTGCAGGTATCTAAAAGCATTCCTCCATCTGTACCTAACATTCCTGCATGATAAACCTTTGAACCAGCTCTGGAAAGAGCTATGGACTGGTTAAGGCCTTTTCCGCCGGCAAATACTTCTACTTTAGACGCAGCTTCTGTCTCTCCGGGTTTAACTATATGATTGATGGAATATACAAAGTCATAATTTAAGGATCCTATATTTAATATTTTCATAATCACACCTGCTTATGCCGGGAAAGCTACTCCTGCCCTTAAAATTATATTCGGGAAAGGTGTAAATTCACCAGTTCTTATAGCAAACTTAACATTCTTAGTTTCTTCTTTAAAATCAATATGGGGAATCATTTCATTTTCAACACCAGGAAGTGATTCCTTTATAAATTTTAATAAGCGCTGGTTTTTATCTACAATTTCTTCAGCTATGCAGTAATATTCGATTTCAGCTTCATCTAATACTGCGGTTAATACCTGTTCAAAGGTTGGTACTCCGCCGCATAATGCTAAATCAACTATTGGTACTCCCTTTGGTATTGGAAGTCCTGCATCACCTATAACAAATGTATCCTTATGTCCTAAAGCTGCTATATATCCGGCCAGCTGAGCATTTAATATTCCTCTTTTTTTCATTTTTTGCCTCCAGTTATTGATTATTTATTTTCATTACGTGACTGTAATGCCATTTTAGCCTGTAAGTTACGCTGGAATTGATCGACAATAACTGCAAATACAATTACTAATCCTTTAATAACCATCTGCCAGAATTCTGATACTCCGCACATAACAAGGCCGTCATTGATTACACCAATTACAAATGCACCTATAATTGTTCCGCCTATTGTACCAACTCCTCCTGCCATTGAAGTTCCGCCAAGTACTGTAGCTGCTATGGCGTTCATTTCCCAGGTTTCACCTGAAGCCGGGTGGGCAGCTACTAATTGTGATGCAGTAATGATACCAACGATTGCTGCACAAACTCCAGAAAATAGATAAACTAATATCTTATCCTTATTAACCTTTACACCAGATAATTGGGCAGCTTTTTCGTTACCGCCAATAGCCAGAATATGCCATCCAAATGGAGTTTTCTTTAGTATGACTGCAGCAATAACGGCAATGATCAATAGTATTATAGCTCCAATAGGAATTCCTCCTATATTGCCTCCTATAAGCTCAAAGCCTGTATTACCTAATCCCACCTTACCAACCAGATTAGAGAAAGTAGCACCGCTTGAACGGAGCATTGCAAATCCACGGGCTACATACATCATACCTAAAGTTGCAATAAATGGAGCTACATTAAATTTTGTTATTATAAGCCCATTAACAATTCCTATTAATGCACCGCAAATTATAGTGATGATAACAATAATTGGGACACTGAAATAGATTGTATATCCTAAAAACTTAAGTGTCAGACCTTCATTGATCAATCCTCCGGCTATCATACCTCCAAGTCCTACAATAGCACCAACTGAAAGGTCAATTCCTCCTGTTATTATGACATAGGTCATACCAATACCAAGTATACCGAATAATGCAACGTGTTTTGCAATCAGCAGCATACTTTCCGGTTGTAAAAATGTTGGAGTAGCAAAGCTAAAAAATATTACTAATATAGCTAATACAATTAATGTTCTTCCCTTTAAGAGAGCCATTATTAATTTGTTATTATTTTTGGATATTTGTGATTTATTCATAATTTTTCTCCTTTTTTCTTACCATTAATGACCATGATGGCCTTTGTATGAATCTAATACCAGAGTTTCTTCCTTGATATCATCTCCTACCAGCTCGCCAGTTTTAATACCATTAGACAAAACTATAACTCTGTCTGCAACTGCAATAATCTCTTTTAATTCTGAGGATATAACAATTATTGACAAACCTCTGTCTGCATATTGATTGATGATATCAAATACTTCAGTTTTAGCACCAATATCAATTCCTCTGCTTGGTTCATCAAGCAGCAATATTTTAGGACTTGTCAGAATACCTTTTCCGATTACTACCTTTTGTTGGTTTCCTCCTGATAGTGACAATATTGGTAGATTCTTATCTGCTACTTTAATATGAATATCCTTTATTTCTGCCTCAATATGTTCGCTTTCTTCCTTTTCAGAAACAAATATTCCTTTTACATAATTTTTCAAACTGGACAATGATATGTTTTTAGAAATATCCAACGTCTGAATTACCCCTTCACGCTGTCTGTCCTCCGGTACAATTGCAAAGCCCCTGTCTATCTGTTCGGATATATTTTTGATTTCTAAAGCTTTTCCTTCCAGAGCAACAGTTCCGGTATGTTCAGGTCTAAGTCCCATTAAACATTCAAAAACTTCAGTACGTCCTGATCCCATAAGTCCGTAAATCCCTAATATCTCACCCTTTTTCAGATCTAAATCAACATTGTCAAGCAGGTATCCGCCGCCTTTCTTTGGCAGTGTCAAATTCTTTAATTCCAGTACTTTTTCTCTCTTTTCCCAGTCTATGTTTCTTTCTCTCTTAGGATAGGATTTCCCTGACCCTACCATATTTTGTACTATCCATGGTACATCAATATCTTTAATATCAGCTTCAGCAACAAATTTACCATCTCTCAGTATTGTTGCATGATCTCCGATTTTCATAACTTCTTCCAGCCTGTGAGATATATATACAATAGAAATTCCTGATGCAGTCAGTTCTCTCATCAGTTTAAAAAGTACATCAACTTCCTGCTGGCTTAGAGATGATGTTGGCTCATCCATAATTAAAATTTTCAGATCATCCTGGATAAGGTTTCTTGCAATTTCAATCATCTGCTGCTGCCCAACTTTTAAATCGCCAACCATAGTATTTGTGTCAAGGGGATATTCCAATCTTTCCAATATTTTTTTAGATAATTCTTCATGAGTTTTATTATCAAGGGTAAAATTTTTAATTTTTTCCTTAGCCATAAATATGTTTTGATAAACATTAAGGTTTGGAAATAAGCTTAACTCCTGATGAATTATTCCAATTCCATACTTTCTTGCTTCAGATGGATCTTTGAATGAAACTTCTTCATCACCCATAAAAATTTTTCCTGATGAAGGTTGTTCAATACCTGCTATAATCCTCATTAATGTTGACTTACCGGCACCATTTTCACCAATCAGTACATTTATCTTTCCAGTAAGAACATCAAAGGAAACATTATCTAATGCTTTAGTCCCAGGATAAATCTTGTCAATACATTCTGCGCGTAAGCAAACACCTTCCTGTGTTTTTTCATTATTATCCATTTTCATGCCTCCTCTTTATTTTACAGTCAATGCTACAGGTGTAATTAAGATAAGATTATCCTGATCTGCTGTGAAACATCCTGTAAATTCAATTTGCTTACCCTTAAGTGTAGTTAAATCTACTCTATCAATAACTGATTTCTTTATAACATTGTTAATGCTTTGTGAAACTGCTGCATAATCGACCTGGTTCTTGTATTCTTCAAATTTAATTATCTTTAAGGCATCTCTTACTGAACTTCCCTTAAATACCGGTCCAACCTGTATCTCTATTTTAGCCGATCCTGAATAACCGCTTACTGTAACTTCCAGGTAGCCTGCTTTTTTTTCTGTATTTACTTCCTTAACTGTAGCTGTGCTTTTTACAGTATAGGTAAGATCTCCTGAATTTCCCATGGAATACTTTCCATATTTGCCTGCTAGGGACTTAAGATCACCCTTTGCTTCTTTTAAGAATGCAGCCAAATCTACTGCTTTTCCCTTTAATTCAGGCAAAGCTGCTGAATCCCAAATTTTTGCAACGTCATCTCCGGCATTAAATTTAACTTCACCGGTAAGTTTACCTTCCTCACCAATCTTAACAATTTTCATACATCCTGTGAATGTTGACATAATTAACATTACTGCCATTAATAACAATAAAAATCTTTTTCGCATATTTCCTCCATTATCCATTAAACATTTATATTAATAATGTATTTAAAACAATTTGTTTTCTAATTCATAATTCCAAGATTAAATAAACCAATAATATATTAGGAAAGTTAATGTATATTTTTAATTTTTACTTATTGCTTCAATTCTAAGTTAAGAAAAGATTAAAAATACTATTTTTTTATTAGATAAGGTACGATTATATATTATATAAAATCGTACCTTAAGCTTTTTACCCTTTTAAATGATAGTGAAAGTTATTTTGCAAATTTGAATGCTGATAATTTATCTGCATTATCCTTTGTGATAGCTATACAATCTACAAGCTGTTTTTCATCTAATCCTGTCTTGCCATTCTTCAGGTAATCCTGAGCCTGCTGAACTGACATTTCAGCAATTAAAGCTGCCTGCTGTAGTGCTGTTGCTGTGATGTTTCCTGATTTTATCTGATCTCTTACGTCATCACTTCCGTCAACACCAATGATCTTAACATTCTTTAAACCAGCTGCCTTTATAGCTGCTGCTGCGCCCATAGCCATTGTATCATTTCCACAGACAACACCAGTAATGTCTTTGTGGGACTGAAGAATTGTTTCCATCTTTGTGAATGCTTCTGTCTGCTCCCAGTTAGCTGTCTGAGTAGCGACTAATTTCATGTCTTTGTACTGGTCTATAACTTCATGGAATGCTTTTGATCTAACACCAGCATTAGTATCTGATTCTTTTCCTAGTAATTCAGCATAGTTTCCTTTTTCGCCCATAGCTTCAACGAATATTTCTGCTACTGCCTTTGCTCCCTGATAGTTGTTAGCAACAATCTGAGAAATTGCAACACCGGTTTCATTTATTTCTCTGTCTATTAAGAATGTTGGGATACCTGCATCTCTAGCTTTCTTAACTGCTGCTACTGTTGCGTCTGATCCGGCGTTGTCGCAGATTATAGCTGCTGCTTTTTCTGATATAGCTGTATCAAATAATTCTGACTGTTTTGTTGGATCATCATCATGAGAAACTGATTTTACTTCATATCCTAAAGCTTTTGCTTTTGCTTCTGCAGCTTCAGCTTCAGTTTTAAAGAAAGGATTTGAATGTTATGGAGTTATTATGTAAATCAGATTTGCTCCGCCACCCTTAAGTGCAGTTGATTTCTTTGTTTCTGTAGGTGTTGTGCTGGCAGTTTTGCTTGCACAGCCTACAAAAGCTGATCCTATCATTGTTAGTACAGTAAGTGTTGCCAATACCTTTTTGAAACTTTTCATTAAAAAACCCTCCTAAAATTATTAATAGTTTTATAGATTACGAAGTTTCCTCCGTTAGTCTTCAAAAATAATATTACTTTGTCAGAGTGCCTGCAACTGCATCCTTCCACCCCTGATACTTACTTGCTCTGATATCGTTTACCATATGGGGTTTAAAATACATACCTTCCATTCGGGAAAACAGCTTTTCTTTATCATAAAGTCCTACTTTGATTCCTGTTAAATATGCTGCACCAATTCCTGAAAGCTCCTCCATTTTTGGAACCTTTACCGGAATGTCCAGAATATCGCTTTGGAACTGCATCAGATATTCATTTTTTGTAGGACCTCCGTCAACTCTTAATTCTTCAATTTTAACTTTTGATTCTTCACTCATTAAGTTAACTACATCTGATATCTGATATGCTATGCACTCCACTGCTGCTTTAACAATTTCTGCCTTTCCCGTTGTCCTTGTCATTCCGCAGAGTGTTGCCTTTGCATTACTATCCCAGTAAGGAGCACCAAGCCCTGAAAATGCAGGAACCAGATAAGCTCTGTCTTCCTGTTTAGCACTAGCTGCAATTATTCCGCTTTCCTTTGGTGACTGAATTAATTTAACATCTTCAATTAACCACTTTATAACAGCTCCTGTATAGTTTATATTTCCTTCCAGTACGAAATTTACTTTTCCATCAATACCCCAGGCAAGAGAAGTTACAATGCCATTCTTACTGAATATGGGCTTTTCTCCGATGTTCATCATAATTGAGGAACCTGTTCCATATGTGGCTTTTATCATGCCGGGATTTAAGCAGCCTTGTCCAAACAAGGCTCCATGGGAATCTCCTAAAACTCCATGAATTGGGATCTTTTTATTTAAATATCCGTTAAAATCAGTTTCTCCATAATTTGCATTGGAGTCACATACTTCTGCCAGCATTTCTGCCCTAATTCCAAACAAATTACATATATCCTTATCCCACTTTAATTCATTTATATCAAACATCTGTGTTCTGGAGGCATTTGAATAATCAGTTTTAAAGGAAGTCCCGCAAGTCAGTTTATATACCAGCCAGCTGTCCATGGTGCCGCAGCAAAGTTCCTTTCTTTCCGCTTTTTCTTTTATGCCTTCCGCATTTTGAAGAATCCATGCAATTTTTGCGGCTGAAAAATATGGGGAAAGGTTAAGACCTGTATGGCTTTTAATCATATCACCAAAGCCTTCATCTGCAATTCTATTGCAGATAGCTTGTCCTCTGACACACTGCCATACCACAGCATTATATACCGGCATCCCTGTTTTCTTATCCCAAACCAGGGCTGTCTCTCTTTGATTGCTTATGCCTACAGCAGTAATCTGGTTTTTATCAATGTCTGCCTTTTCAACTACATTTCTTACAACGCTTAATGTATTTTCATATATCTGTATTGGATTATGCTCTACCCATCCTTTTTTATTGATTATCTGATCATGAGATAAATCACATCTTGCAATTAAATCTCCTGAATTATCAAATAGTAAAGCTTTTGTTCCTGAAGTACTCTGATCTATTGATAATATATACTTACTTGGCATAACCCACCAGCTCCATTGCAGTCTTTATAATGCCTTCTTCATTTAATCCGTAGTAATCAAATACTTCCTTTGAATTTCCCGTTACTACCGGGCAGTCCGGCAGGGACAGATTAATTACTTTTTTAGGATAAGTGGCTGATACTATCTGAGCAACCATTGCACCTAGACCGCCGATGTATGTATGTTCTTCTATTGTAATTACAGCTTTGGTATCGAATGCTGCCTTTACTACTGCTTCTTTGTCAATTGGTTTTATACAGTACATATCAAGAACCCGGGCTTCAATTCCTTTTTCTTCTAAAGCCTTAGCAGCATCTGCTGCTGGTTTTACCATTTCTCCACAGGCTATGATTGTAAGATCAGAACCTTCATGAAGAACATTTGCTTTATTAAGTGAAAAAGGAACATTCCCTTCTTCATATACATTATCTACTGCATTACGTCCTACACGGATATAAGCTGGTTTTTCATCTTTTAACAAATTTTCAATAAGAGCTCTTGTCTGCAGATGATCACTTGGAATGTAAACCCTCATATTTGGGATTGATCCCATAGCTGCGATGTCCTGGCAAGAATGATGAGTCATTCCAAGAGCTCCGTAGCTGACACCGCCGCTTATTCCGATTAACTTAACATTGGTGTTTGAATATGCCACATCTACCTTTGCCTGTTCCAAGCTTCTTGAAGATAAGAAGCTTGCTGGGGAAGCAGCGAAAGATTTCTTTCCGCATTTTGCAAGACCAGCAGCTATTGATACTAAGTTCTGCTCTGCTATCCCGGTTTCTACAAACTGTTCAGGGTATGTATCTGCAAATTTTGTTAAGGATGCAGAGCCCCTGGAATCGCTGCATAATACCACTATGTCTTTGTCTGTTTTTGCTTTTTCAACTAAAACATCACATATTGCCTGACGATTTGCTATCTTACTCAATTGCAGCAAGCCTCCTTTGCTCAATTTCTGCTGATGCTTTTTCATATTCTTCCTGGCTTGGTACTTTATGATGCCATGGTGCTGAATTTTCAATGAAAGATACTCCATAGCCCTTAATTGTATCTGCAATTATTATAGTTGGCTTTCCTTTTGTATCTTTTGCAGACTGAATTGCTCTGTCTAATGAATCTATGTTATTTCCCACCGCATGTATTACATTCCATCCGAAGCTGCTCCATCTTTCATCCTGACTGTCCTGTGTCATCACATATTCTGTTGAGCCGGAAATCTGCAGGCGGTTTCTGTCTACGAATGCAGTAAGGTTGTCCAGTTTATAATGTCCTGCCGCCATGGCACCTTCCCATACGGATCCTTCTGCCAGTTCACCATCACCCATTACTGTATACACTCTGTAAGATGATTTATTCATTTTGCCGGCAATTGCCATTCCAACTGAAACTGATAAACCATGTCCAAGAGAGCCTGAGTTCATCTCTATTCCGTTTACCTTATTATTAGGATGTCCTATATATTTTGACGTAAACTGTGAGTATGTTTCTAAATCAGATTTTGGGAAGAAACCTTTTTTTGCAAGAACACTGTATAATGCTTCTACAGAATGTCCCTTGCTGAGAATGAATCTGTCTCTTTCAGGGTCAGCTGCAGTCTCCGGAGTAATATTCATATGCTTGAAATAAAGAGTTACAAGAATTTCCATTACACTGAAATCTCCGCCAATATGACCTGTTTTAGCTTTGTAAATCATATCAATTACGTCTTTTCTAAGTTCAAAAGACAAAGCTGTTAAATTTTCCATCGTTTCCTCCTTGATTTATTTTATCTAAAGTTTCTATTCTCCTCTTAAATAAGATTTTACATCTTCTTCAATGGGATCATAAAGATCAGGTTTTACATTAATATATTTGCAAGCTTCATATAGTACCGGGACAATATTCTTATGAATTCCTACACAATGATGGATATATGGTCCGCATACAAGCTTATCCTCAAGTCTCTTTAGATTTTCAACTTCTACCCATAGATAAGTACCCTTTGTGTATGGCCCATCTATTGCTTTTGCATTCCCTAAAAGAAGTGAATATTCTCCGTTATCCCCATCAAATCTGCATAGTGTAACATCACCATGTTTTGCCTCTGCTTCTACTGCGCCTGGGCAATCAAAAGCTAATGGGTAGCCAAGTGTTGGTTTTTCCTTAGCTATTGAAGATGGCCAAGGACCACAGTGCTGAAGCAGCTCTCCATTTTCGTTATCAGGATGTCTTACTGTCCAATCAGCAAAGAATGATCTTGTTTCGCCCATACCTGCTGCTTCTGCAAGTAATGCTGTTATTGCTCCGTGTATATCTGTTTCACATACAACCGGAAGTCCTTCATCATTTAATAAAGAATTTGCTGCACAAGGCATTATCCCAAGTTCTGACTGCAGACAATTCCAGCATTGTATTGCTATTGCATTACATCCATATGACTTAGCTAAGCCCTTCATTGCAACTTTCATCGCTGCTACATTCTTTAAAGCTTCATCACTAATTTTAACGTTCATATTTTCTTTTATATATTTAATTACTTCTTCAACTTCACTGCCTTTTTCTTTTGCTGTCTTTACTGCATAAATAAGTTCCGGCATTGGGATAGGAGACAATTGAATATTAAACTTTTCAAGAAGTTCTCCTTCATTACACATAGTAGACCAGAAATCGAAAGGTCTGGTGGATATCTGTAATATTCTTGTGTTTCTGAATGTTTTAACTACATTGCAGACAGCTAAGAAATCCTTTACACCTCTTTCAAATTCAGCATCATTTAACCTGCAGTTTGTCATATATGTGAATGGGACCTTAAATCTTCTTAATACCTTTCCAGTAGCAAATAGTCCACATTGACTGTCTCTTAACCGAATTCCATTTTCATCTGGTCTTTCATCCCTGGGCCCCCATAACAATACCGGTACATTCAGCTCTTTTGCTAATCTGGCGCAAACATATTCTGTACCAAAATTACAATGTGGGAGGAACAATCCATCCACTTTTTCCTTTTTAAATTTCTCTGTAATCCTTTCCATGTCTTCGTCGTTATAAAGCAGTCCTTCTTCGTTAATATCAGTGATATCAACAAAGTCTACACCTAACTGTTTTAATTTTTCTCTTGTAAGATTTCCGTATTTTATTGCATCCGGTGCACTAAAAATGCTTCTTCTTGTAGGTGCTAGTCCAATTTTAACCCTGTTCATTTTGTTCCTCCATAAATTTATCTTGTCAGATTCTTCACACTATCTCTTTCTATAAATTCAGTGCAGATCTGAGTTTTAGTCTTTATTCCATTACCATTTTTAATCACATCAATTAGCCTTCTTACTGCCATTTTGCCCATCTCTTGTTTAAATACTCTAATGGTTGTCAGTCTTGGGGTGGATATTTCACTAGATACCAGATCATCAAAACCAATTAGAGAGATATCCTCCGGTATCCGATATTTTTTTTCTATTAATGCTTTCATAGCGCCAAGGGCAATCATATCATTATCTGCGAAGAACGCCGTTGGAAGTTCAGGTTTCGTTTCTAAATATGAAAGCATATCTTTATATGCTCCATCCATTGTTGTACCTAGTGTAATAATATATTTTTCATTAACATCAAATCCATTTTTATGCAGGGCTCTGGAATATCCAGTTGCTCTTGCACTAAATGCCTTAATACGGAATTTCCCTCTTAAATATCCAATCTTGGAATGTCCTTTTTTTATTAAATACTCTACTGCATTTTTAGCAGAATCTGCATTATTAATCAGTACTCCATCAAAATTCATGGTAGTGCTCCAGCTGTCTAATATTACCAATGGACATTGGGCATTCTTATATCTTTCAAAATCTTCATCCAGGGCTTCAGTTCCCAACATAATAACCCCTGCTGTCTTGTCATTTAATATTTCATTCAGACGTGAATCATAAGAAATACTTCTTCTGTCTAAATTACATATTGTCAAATCATATCCTTCTTCTCTGCATTCAGCTTCTACACCTTCAAGGAGGTTTGTAAAAAATGGTGAATTATCAATAATTGATCCATCTCTTTTATAGATCACTAATAAAATTCTAGAAATCTTTGATTGATTTACGTAACCTATATCATTAGCTACTTTATATATTGCATCTGATGTTTCTTTATTTACGCCTTTTTTACGATTTAAGGCATTTGATATTGTGGCTGGTGAATAACCTGTAATCTCACTTATTTTTCTTATACTTGCTTTCAAACCGATGTACCTCCTTTAATAATTATTATAAATGTTTTATATGAATATTCAATAGCATTTGTTTTGTAAACGTTATTTTGTGTGATTTCACTAATTTCATATATTAATTTTATGAATTTTTATTGAAATATTTATATATTTATCAATTTTATATAAAACATTTACATTTGTTTATATAAACATTTATATAAACTGTGGACAGTTCTCAATTATTTAAATTTATTTTGAAATATAAAACTTGGAATTTTTATATCCTTCTAAATCAAAAATCCTGTAAATAATATCATCAAATAAAAATAATATTATTTACAGGACTAATCTGAATTATTTATTAAATAAATTCCTTAATAAGTACCCCTTTAACTTCTAACTTAACTGCCTAAACACATACCCCTGGGATTTAAGATATTCTATTATACTAGGTAAGGCTTCTGCAGAATATGATTTCCCTTGTGAGTCATGCATAAGCACTATAAGCTTACTCTTGTTTCCAGCTGAAACTTTTACATTATGGAGCAGCTCTTTTGGATCTGTAACACCTTCTGCATCTCTTGAAAGGCAGTCCCAGTCTGCATAATGATAGCCTTTAGCCAGCACAGCTTTCTTTATGGCATAAGGTCTGTACTTGGATCCTCCGGGAAACCTGATCAATTTTAAATTATAACCTGGCAATACAGATTTTAATAGATTTTCATTTTTAACTATATCAGATAAAAAATTATCAGCACTGGCGTAAAGATAGTCCGGATCATGAGAATAAGTGTGATTGCATATCACATGGCCTTTACTATGCTCGAGTTTAAGCAGGGGCTCATTCTTTAAGATTGATGTTCCAATAACAAAAAAGGTAGCTTTTATATTATATTTATCCAAAGTTGCCAGTATCTTTGGAGTAATATCTGAAGAAGGGCCATCATCAAAAGTTAAGTACGCCACTTTATTTTGATTTGTTTGCATTTTAGCAGTTGAATTATCAGTATTGTCACTCTTAATTTTACTTAATATTTTAGTTTTAAGTGAGGAGGCTTCTTTATTATCAGTGTCTTTGCTTAAAATTACATCTATGCATTCTAAGGCCTTCTTATAATTTCCTTTAGAAAAGAATGCTTTTGACTTTACTATACTGCTGTTTATAAAATTTATTTTGCTGCTTGATATACTTTTTTCAATCTCTGAATAATAATTAATGTCCTGATTCTTTACATTCTCACAAAATGTAAAAGCTCCCTGGAAGTCATCTTTTTTTAGAAATGCTTGTACAATTTTTGCATTCCCTTCATTATAAAGCTTTCTGCATTCATCTAGTTTTAAATTAGAATTTTTATATCTTAAAGTATCTTTAGGTGAGACTTTATTAAATAAATCTATGGCATTTAAATACTTACTCTTTGACATCTCATTTACTGCTTCAGAATAATTGTTCTTTGAATTGTTTAAGGTGGTACATAACAAAATCCTATCCTTCAATTTAGTATTTTCCTTATAGTTTTCAGCCTTTTTTAAATAGTCTATTGCTGAGATATAGTTTTCTTTTTTTATTTGATTATTGGCTAAAGTCCAACATTTGTTATACTCTGCTGCAGATATAATCTTATTTACTATTAATATGAGACAACAACATAATGCAATTAAAAATAAAATTTTAAAAATTTTTGAACCTTTTATTTTCATAAAAGCACCTCTTGCAATTAGATTTAGTTTTTGGTGTATGTTAATTTATGTTATATTTTTATAAATTAACATCTATTAGTTTATTCTTCCAATTTAATATTTTCAAGTGTATTAGTAAATTTGTATAATATTAAAATACATTTCTGCAGTCAAATTTCATTTTGTACCTCAAAGCGTAAAATAAGTGTTTATCCTTAACATCACCATTATCATCCTTGATGAAAAATCCTGTCCATAATATCATCTTGTTTCTTTAATCACATTATGAGCAGGACTAATTTGAATTATTTCAAGAACCATCCATTATAAAGTAATTTTTATCCTTCAATTCCAGTAAAACAATATGAATGCTTGTACAATAATCTGTTAAACTAACTACACATTAAGCCGAATCTCTAAAAAGAGTACGGGGGAATTACATGGGGTGAATCTCAATTGATATTTTATCTTTTGAGTAGGGTGTCCTCAACCCGAACCCGACAACTAACCTCGGAGGCAATAGGAGGAATAAAAATGAATATTTTAAAATCAATACGTAAAGCATTTCTTTTTACGGTATTTATGGCAATGGTTATTTTACCTGCTAAAAGTGCATTTGCAGCAACTTACACAGTTTTATCAGGAGATTCACTATACTCAATTGGAAAACTTTTTAGTCTTTCCGCTTCTGTTTTGCAAAGCAGCAACAGTCTGTCAAGCAGCGTAATATATCCAGGGCAGAGCTTAAAAGTTTCCTGCCAGGTTTATACTGTAAAAAGTGGGGACACGCTATATTTAATTAGTAAAAGCAAAGGCGTATCTCTTACCGATTTAAGAAAAGCAAACAACAAATACGATGATAAAATCATCCCAGGTCAAATCCTTAATATTCCCGGCAGTTTTGTTTCTGCTGCAGCCGGTGTAATTCCATACACTCAAAGCGATGTGGACCTTCTAGCAAGACTTATTACTGCGGAAGCAGGTTCAGAGCCTTATAATGCAAAGGTAAGTGTAGGGGCAGTTGTTGTAAACAGGGTTAAAAACCCACTTTACCCTAACACCATAAGTGGTGTAATATATGAAAAATCCGGTGGTTATTATCAGTTTACACCGGTTATGAATGGTTATATCAACAAGCCCGCCACCTCAGATTCAATAAAAGCTGCATATGATGCATTAAAGGGAATTGACCCAACAAAAGGTGCTCTTTACTTCTTTGATAACAGTGTTACCAATCAATGGCTGCTATCAAAGCCCGTCTCAATCAGAATAGATAAGATGATATTTTCATACTAACATTAAAGAAATTCATTTATATAAAAAGCAGGCTTAAATTTAGGCCTGCTTTTTAATACATTAGCTTTTCCAAATATACAATCCCTGATATTATATCAAAATATAAATAGTTATCTTTTAATTTTCACTTCTTCACCTTCGTTTAGCTGATATTCTTGTCCATATACTTTAATTTTAAGTCTGCCTGTTGATTTAACTAGAATTTTATCTTTTGATACATTTATTCTAACACTAGACTGGTGCCATTTAACTTTAAAACTCATATTTGACCAGCCTTCCGGAATCCATGGATTTATACTTAAATTTAGATCTTTATCCACGCTGAATCCTCCAAAGCCCATAACAACGCTTTGCCAGGAGCCTCCTGCAGAGGCAGCATGAATGCCAAATTCCGTATTTCCCTGATTATCATCAATATCTGTCATTATAGCTTTCATAAAATATTTATAAGCATTATGGGTATCTCCCGTTGATAACCCCAAAATTGAATACATTGACGGACTTAAAGAGGATTTATGCATAGTTCTTGCTTCGTAGTACTTATAATTTTTTATTTTTGTCTCTTTGTGGAATTCTTCACCCAGCATTAACATAAGCATTACAACATCTGCCTGTTTTATTAATTGTGTATCATTAAATTTGATGCCGTTAAGTTCAGGCCATAAAGGCATTCCATTTTCATCATATTTACTTATAACTGCATCATGTAAATTTAAATAACCTTCAAATTGTTCAATCAGGTTACCGTCTTTGCTGGTAGGTATATATATTTTTTGCTGAATTTCATCCCATTTACGAAAATCATCTTTATTAATATCCAGCTTTGAGCAAAGCCTATCAAATCCGATCTTGTTTTCGCTCTTATATAAATCCACCAGCTCTAAAGATTTTTTCAGGCTCCATCTTGCCAAATAGTTTGTATAAGCATTATTGTTTACATGTTCATGGAATTCATCGGGTCCTATTACCTTATTTATTTCATATCGATCTTTCTTTGAATTATATTCAACTCTGCTCTGCCAAAATTTAGCTGTGTCTAAAAATATCTCCAGCCCATACTTAAACATAAATTCTTTATCTAAGGTTGCTCTGTAATATTCCCATATCCCAAAAGTTATATCAGAATTTATATGGTACTCTTCATTACCGGTCCAAATCCTAATAGGACTGCTATCATAATCAAGTCCCCATTTAGGTGTAACCTCAACCCCGTCATCTGCTGACTCCCAGGGAAATTGAGCTCCTTTATACCCATTATTTAGTGCATTTTTTCTGGCACCTTCTAAAGTATTATATCTATACATTAACAAGGATCTGGCAGCACTTGGTGTTGTGTATATAAAAAATGGAAGCATAAATGTTTCTGTATCCCAGAATATATGTCCTTTATATCCCTCACCATGCAGAGCTTTTGCTGCAATGCTGATTTTCTCATCTTTTTCATAAGCTGAAGATGAAAGCTGATAAAGGTTAAATCTGATACCTATCTGAGCTTTGTCATCTCCTTTAATTTCTATATCTATAGCTTCCCATATTTTTTCCCAGGCATTTATATGGCTTTCTTTTTCTTTAACATATCCATCATTAATAAAAGCTTCTAACTCCTCTTTAGACAATTTTGTAATATCCTTATTGGTATCTCTTGATGAATATGAAATCCCCAATTTATATATAGTAAAATCCTGATTAGCGTTTATGAAGCCTTCATATAACTCCCTTACTTTTTCGCCAAATTTTCCGAATTTCCTTGATTTAAACTTTGTTCCGTTTCTACTTTCAGTAAGTAAAGCAGCAGCCTCAATTATTTCAGCTTTATTTTCCAGTGTTTTTGTTCTAAGGGCAATTCCGGGTTGAAAATCATAAGAATGCATAACTTCCATATGCTTTGATTTGTTTAATGGATCTAAAGCACTATTTGTAACTGATCCATCTATAATATTTTCAATAAACATTTTCCCACTGAAATTTATTGGAGTGATTACATATTTATCTGCCCATCTATGAATACTCTTCTGACTCACATATCTCTCTGATTCAATCTTTACTCTTTTCCCTTTTGTTGTTTCTACTGCTGCGGATAAATATAAAATTCCTTCCTTCATATTCAATCTGCGTTTGAATTTTAAAATATTGCATCTGTCAAAATCCAGCTGTTCATCTTCAAAATAAACATTAAACCCTAAAGGATCCTGGCAATTTA
>Ga0172378_10000880_pt1 | contig 27239 bp, 24 predicted proteins | sample GrowelOW332metaG_FD_119755 | JGI IMG/M metagenome (GOLD analysis project Ga0172378, IMG submission 119755) | Groundwater microbial communities from an aquifer near a municipal landfill in Southern Ontario, Canada - Pumphouse #3_1 metaG | ecosystem: Environmental > Aquatic > Deep subsurface >...
AGATATCGGTATCACTCATGATTTCCTTGCACAGGATATTAGAGAATGCATGTTTTATCTTGGAGAGATTACCGGACAGATCTCAACTGACGAAATATTGGGTAATATTTTCTCGAAATTTTGTATCGGAAAGTAACGATTATAAATCAACAAAAGTGTTTGCTATTAACTGAATAATTCTTTTGAATAAACTAATTTTAATCATAAAAACATGAAGAAAACGATTTATTTGCTGCTGATTGCTCTGTTTTGTTTATCAGCTTCAGCCCAGAATGCGCCAAAAGGCTCCAAGACAAGTTATGCAAAAACCGTACTGCAACCATACGTCGAAAGTGGTCAGCTGGCCGGTGCCATTAGTGTATTCTACAAGGACGGCTTGCAGGAAACCTGCACAATAGGCTATGCCAACGTATCAGAAAAGCGCCCAATAGGTATGGACAATGTATTTATGCAATGTTCACAGACAAAAGGATTCTGTGGAGTGACAATCGCCAAACTAGTTGAAGATGGCCGCATTTCACTTGATGACCCTGTTTCAAAGTATCTTCCGGAGTTTAATGAATTATGGGTGTTGGTTGCAGAAAATGATAGTGTCAAGACTCTTAATAAGGCAAAGAACGTACTTACCATCCGTATGGTGCTAAACCATACCGGAGGCTTCCCTTTCGAAATTAGTGCCAAGCGCCCTGATGTCAGAGGTGGAGGATGGTCTGGAGGAGCTCCTCTTCGCCAGACAGCCTCTATCGCTGCAGCTTCGCCGATCATGTTCGAGCCCGGTACCCGCGAGCTCTATTCCAATACGGGAATTGACATTGGTGCAGCTATTGTTGAGGTTGTCACAGGGATTAAATGGGAAGAATATCTCAAGCATGAGGTGCTTGATCCCCTGGGAATGGAGTCCACATGGTTCTGGCCAACCGACGAACAGCTAAAGAACAAGATAGAACTATACAGGTACAAAAAGGATGCTCCAGCCGAGTGGGTTGAAGAGATGGAATGGCAGCAACGGCCTTATAATGACTCCCATGTATTTGTATCTGCCGGTGCAGGTCTCTGGACCACTGCCAACGACCAGCTGAAGTTCTATAAGATGCTGATGAATCTTGGCTTGGGAGAGAATGGGGTACGCATCTTGAAAGAAGAGACAGTGAAGAATCTTCTAGCTCTTTCCACACGTCCCAAAGGTCTGGGCGGCTATTCCCTTGGTTTGTCTGCACCTGAAGAGGACAGTGAAGACGCTTGGTTTGGCCATGGTGGAGCCTGGGGTACTAACTGTTCCGTCAATTGGCACAAGAAAGAGCTTAAGCTCTGGGTAGTTCAATCTGCGGGAGGAGAACAGCCATGGGTTGCAGAAATAGACAAAGCTGCAGAGAAGTTCTTTGCACAGCCAATGAGCAAATCTGGTGTTGATGCATATACCGGCAGGACTGAGTAATTAATTAAAGAAGCTATACATAAATCATATCAAACATACTATTGAGAACACAAAACTACAATGCAATGAAAGGGATAATAAGCATTCTTCTAAATGCTGACAATAGAGACTTCTAATAAAATTTTTATTTGAAAAAGGTGTTTAGGTATTGCTTATGATCAAATTGCAAGTTTCACTTTGTAAGCTCAGCCTGTTCTATAGGCAGGATACCACATTCCACATATAGATTGATGGTGATCCATTCATCCACTTTGATCATCCCCATCATGTGAGTTGGTGGAGTCAGGTTAAAATCACGGATATTGATATCTTTTTCCACATCGAACTTGAAATTATTACCATTCTTATCTGCTGTAACGGGAAAGATGTATCTCTTTGTTACATCGGTAATTGTTACGTCAATAATTGCATTACCTACTGTTGAAGAGGTGTCGTCGGCAAGTTCTATATGGTCAAGTTCTATATGCATAATCGGGTATTGATCAGACTTAACCAGTTTGTGGAAATCTCTCAGGGCCATCTTATTGCTTGATGTAAAGCTTTTTACAGGGATCTCCAATGTGCTTTCGCTTAAATAAAGCTTGTCGTTTTTCCTGGATGCAGTAATATAAAGCTTTCTGTCGATAAACTTATCACTGGGCTGGTCAAATTTAAAGTCGACAACATTACTTTTTCCCTGAATGGAAAGCATGCTTTTATCCTTCACATCCACAGACAGCGGATAAGATTCCAGCTGAGCATAAACATTTGCTGATACCAGAATACAAATGGTGAGTATATATAATAATCTTTTCATTTTATCAATCTGAAAGATTAAAACCAAACCGGTATTGAATACCGGCTTGGCATAGCTTTAAGAAAAGCTGTTTAAAATGCTATAGATCCTGCAAGTGTCAATCCGTCAAATTGTGCATCTGAGTATATACTGTTTGCAGGGAACCCATCATAATTTTGCTTCACATATTCCACTTTGGCCATGATATTTTTAGTCATGTACCAACCTGCTGCAATGGCAGTACGGTTGATGTCAGCTTCGTAAGCCGGTGTAGATCCAACTGCTGCCATATCGGCTTTCAACACATTGTTTCTGCCGCCAACATAGAACTGTTCATTGGCACCGAAGCGAATAACCAGGTCAGTAACAAACTGATTGGCATCTCTTAGCTCTTTTTCACTTGCACTACGTCCCTTTACTTGCTCCAGTGTAGTAAATGATTCGAATGAAACACCGTTTACAGGTGAATACTTAATAAACAAGTTCCCCATCAATGCTTGTACCTTGTCACCGAAACCGGGACTGAATCGGCCGTTTGTGAAGTTTGAACTGCTAGGTGCTGTGTGATACATTACACCATAATAATTCGAGCCGGTACGGTCACCGCTGAAAAGTGTATTCCTGTATGATCCGGCAGTGTAATATCCTGAACCGCTCACTCGAAGACGTAATCGATCATTTATCTGTTTGTCATAGGCCAGTTTCCCAATCAGTGCCGGATTCATTTTTCCGTTTGAGTACATGTTGGCTGCCTGAGTGGTATCTATCTTCTGTAACGCAGGATTGAGCTGTCCGTTGGTGATTGCACCCACAACAGTGAAATCTGCAAGATGAACGTCTACTTCTGCACCTATCTCGGTGGCAAACTCATCCATAATATGGTTTTCCATAAAAGGATTATAGAAGGTAAGACCGCCATCAGAACGACGAAAATGTGCATCTCCATAATTTACATCAAACTGACCGACTTTAATTGTGGTGACTTCCATGATATCATCTACAAAATCCCAAGGAAGAAAAGGCAGTTTTTCTAATTGCAGAAAACCACCTTTTACCCACGTTTAGTTGTGATGGCGGGAAGCCAGGTAAAGCTCGAAGTTGAGGTAAATTCCGTCCGACAAATTTGATTGGATGAACAGATTGGCTTGTGGCAAACCGAAATTGTTAGTCAGCGGAACCAATGTAAGTAGATCTTCACTCACATATTCTCCATGTGCGTTGCTGTGGTCAAGTGCAGAATAAGGTAGTGTAAGTGCACCACCAATCTTCACTTTCAATCCATCAAATTTTTTTCTGTTTTTGGTGTTTCAAAAACATTGATACCATCCTTATTTGTAGGGCGTAACTGAGCAAATGTAACGCAAGCGGTTAAAAATGCGACTGCAGTAAGGAGACTTCTTTTTTTACTTAATTGTAGGATTCTTTGGCTCATCAAAAGCTTCATGCGTCTTCTTATCCATCAGTCTTTCACCGCTGATAAGAGAGCTGACAGGTATCTCCACAGTAAGAGTTTTGGGAAGATTGTCGGCAACGGTTATTTTTCCGTTAACCTGTGTTGCTTTAATTGTAAAATCATGCTTCACATTTGTCTCTCCGTTGATAGTAATGTCAGAAGATTTTAATGCCAGAGTTTGGGCTTTAACCAAAACAGCTGTAGAAATGAACATAAACAAGATGACAGATACAATCCGTCTGTTGAATAAAATTGTTTTCATAATTAAAAATAAATTGTTTGTTAATAATATCTCTATTCCAATAATTAGCTTGTGATCTATTAAGTTTGATTAAAAGATGAGTTTAAGCATGCTTCGAAATCTTTTGCATATAATGACTTTAGATATTATTATACACTAATACTATAGTTTTAGTAGGATGTATTTCCAAAAAAAACTATTCACACAATACACAATCATCTCTTGTTTCCTGTATAATCTGCTCCAGATTTCTACCGGAAAGCATCTCTAAAACATCACTTTGAAACTTTTTCCAGTAAAGTCTCGCTTTGCAGCACGATGATGAACGTTTACAAAACTTATCATCGGACACACATTGTACAACGATAATAGGTTCAAACGCTGTATAAATATCCAGCATCGTGATATCAACAGCTGGTCTGGCAATCACATAACCACTTCCCCTTCCTCCTACATTTCTAATCAATCCTTTGAGTTTAAGGGCGCTGATGATGTAATCCAGATATTTGACTGAAATTTGCTGTCTTTCTGCGATATCTTTCTGCAGTATACCTTCAGAATTTCGACAATCTGCAATTTCAATCATTGTCCGAAGTCCATACCGTATTTTAGTATTAATTTTCATACAACTATAAATAACTAAAAAAAGTAGTATTTAAAAATATGATTTTATAGTTTACATCAGTTAAATATCTTTTATATGGGATTGTAGATATATTAAAATACAAAACCAAAAGATGACTTTTTCATGTTCAGGATTTATGATATCGGTTCAAGGTGAAATATGGGACCAATAGCAGTGGGGTATCTTATACCTATTTTAGTAATAAAAAGGTTCGACAAAACTATTATCTGAGTCTTACATTATACTTATTTAAAAGGAGATGATAAGGGCAAGGTCAGACCCAGGTAAGAACAAGATAAGAACAAGATAAGGCTCAAGAGTGTCTAGTAATATTTCAGTGCCTCTCAAACTTTATCAATAATTTGATCTATAGTTATTTCTTTTTGAATCAATATAGATGGTTTTAGTGTGTTTTATTAAGCTTCTGTTAGACTCTTTAACTTCTTAACTGCAGGGCCGGTTAGTACCTCCCCATCAATTCCAAAGCGTGAGCCGTGGCAGGGACAGTCCCATGATTTCTCCTCTTGATTCCATTTCACTTTACAGTGGAGGTGTGTGCAGTCGCTTTCGATAATATTGTTCTTGTCGGCTGCCTCTTTTACTATGTTGTTGAATCCGGATACTGGTTTAACTCTTGAAGTTAAGAAAAGTTCCTCGTAAATGCTGTTACCCTTTAGAATAACATCATTGAGTATTTTGGCAGCTAGCGTGCCGAAAATCATTCCTGTGCCACTATAGCCGGTTGCAAAATAAACATTTTCAGGGTTGCCGGGCAGGTGTCCGATATAAGGTAGACCGTCTGCCGGTTCATAAAATTGGGATGACCATTTATAAGCAATATTTTCAATGTCAAAGTGTCGACGCAGATAGCTTTCGAGTCTTTCAAAACAATCAGAGGCATTATCAACATAACCTGTTTTATGATCTTCTCCTCCGGCGATTAAGAAATCTTCTCCATCAATATTGTGTGTGCGATAATAGTGATATGGCTCAAATAAATCATACCCTAATGCCTCAGGATAATGTCCGCTTTTGAGCTTTACGGCCATTACATAACTTCGGTAAGGGGTGTTTCTGAAATGTATTATATTTCTGCCGGGAGGAATATGTGTAGCGTAAATCAAATATCTGCTATGAATACTTCCTTTGTTGGTTGTGGCAACTAATGTTTCATTTTTTTTATCTACTGAGATGATTCTGCAATCCTCTATATAAACTCCCCCGTTATGTATAAATTCCTTAAGTAATATTCTTAAATACTTTAACGGATGAAACTGAGCTTGGTTGGGTATTTCCACAACCCTCACCGAAGGAATTCCAAAAGGATTTACATTGGTCTTAAAAGTTTCTATACCAACTTGATGATGTCCCTCTATTATTTTTTGAAGCATAATTGCACTAGTGATTCCGGTGATTCCGGCACCTGCTATTACAACATCAAAATTGGGGGTTGGACTAATCTCTTTCTGACCGTAGTGTTTTACCTCGGATTGCCAAATGCTCTCTAAATGACCGTCTCGTTCCATAGATCTGCCGGTTTTAGTTCTTATACTGATAAAACTAATTAGAACATTTTTTGTTCAAATTAAATAATTACGGCTGTGTTATAAAATATTATAGGGGTAACAATCTAAAAACCAAAATGGAAGAGGTCAGATATTGAGTCTATTTTTATTTGGGTTATAAATGAGTTTACCAGATTGATATCTGCAAATATAAAGAAAACGGCTACCATATATAGTATGCCGTAAATACCACCAGTTATGTGTGCAGAATGATTTATACCACCTGTTTGTTTTTTTTCGAGTAAAGTAGATATTAATATGAATATAAAACCAAAAAGAAATGCAGGCAGCATGATTGGTATAAACATTATACCCATGAAATTCATCGGGTTGATAAGTACATAAGCAAATATAATAGCGGAGACTGCTCCTGATGCGCCAAGACCGTAATATGACGTATTGTCTTTTTGCTTGAAATATGTAGGAAGAATAGATATAAGTAGTGCTGAAATGTAAAGTAAAACATAGCTGAAAGAGCCTGTAGTTTGGCCTAATACTGTTTTAAATACACGTTCGATTTCTATACCAAAAAAATATAAGGTGAACATGTTGAAGATGAGGTGTGTGTAATCGGCGTGCACTACTCCGTAAGTAAATAATCTGTACCAGCTGCCTTTTTTTACTGCAGGGGGGTGGAAAATAAGCTTACCCATAAGCTCAATATCCTTAAAAGCTTTAATGGAAATAAGTGCGGTGAGAATAATAATTATGGTAGTGATCATTTATTATTGGTTAAGGTGGTTACAGAACTTTACTTAAGGAATAATATTCCGGTTTATCAGCATATATAAAAAGCAGTGATCCATCTTTTATTGTATTAATGATGGGTTTATTAAGTTCCTGCGGCAAAGCGGGACAACCGAAACTGCGACCTAATCTTCCCGTTGACCTGATAAAGTCCTCACTACAATAATCTGCTCCATGAATAACAACGGCGCGAGGTCTTGCCTTGTCATTTATACCCTTCTCAAGCCCGTCGAGCCTCAATGAATAACCGTTTCCGCCATTGTAAGTCTCTGCTGTGCGAAAAAAACCAAGTGAACTTTGGTACGATCCGCTTCTGTTTGAAAAGGATGTTGCAAAGTTTTCTCCGCTATTTCTTCCGTGAGCTACATGAGTAACATACAACACCTCCTTTTTAGCAAGGTCCAGTACATACATCCTCTTCTTGGTAGAGGGCAGATTAAAATCAATAATTGTAAGCAGGGAATTATTATTCTTATTTAACTTTTTATAACCGGAATATGCTGATTCAAAGGTTTTAAAATCAATTAAGTTGTCCAGATTCATCTGTTGGAAAAGTAGTTCAGTGTCGTTGAACAGATATTCTGTGATTAAATTGTCTTTTTTAGGCTGATCCTTTCCTATTGGGAAACTTAGTGCAGATATTATAGTAAATATAATAGAAAATAGAACTGTACGCATAGTTTTATTCGAGAAAATTGTATTCAAATGTACTATTTTTTCATGAACTAAATGTTAACGGGTTTCCGCTTCTTATTTATTAAATAAAATTTTGATTATGAAGAGGTGGTTTATTGAACTCCAACAGATATTTAGTTGGGGAATAATTTGTAATTCGCTTGAAATGTCTGTTGAAATTTGAAATGTTGTTAAATCCGCACTCATAGCATATTTCAGAAATTGTAAGTCTGCCTTCCAGCAATAGCTTGCAAGCATAATTTATACGCAATGATGTTATGTATTCAGTACATGTTTTTCCCGTCTTTGCGTGAAAAAACCTGCAAAATGCACTTTTATTCATGCCTGCAACAGCAGCAATTTCATCAATTGACAGATGACGATAATATTCTCGTTTTATAAAAGATAGTATCTTTACCAGCCTTGTGTCTGCTTCAATAAGTTCTACCGTAGATTCAGAGTCTTCACGATTTAATAAGGTGACATTATGCGAAACGCTCATTAAGGATAAAATATTGATGCATTCTAGTAAAAGAGGGAGGCCACTTAATTCCAGTGCTTTTTCCATTCGGGTTCTGATGCGTTTGTTAGCATTTTTGTGAAAATAAACCCCTCTTTTCGATTTCATTAGTAGTTTCTTGATATTATTTAATTCGGGGTAGTTGTTTATAGAATGCCCAAAAAAGTCCTTGGAAAACTGTAAAGTGATAGCATTTACTCTTAAATCATCTCTGCCCGTGTAATACTCTGGGTCGCTCCTGTACATGTGCTGGAGAGAGCTGCCTAATAGCACAAGATCCCCATCTGAATATTGTTGGATACTGTTTCCTACAAAACGGGTTCCACTGCTTTTGAGTATATATACTATTTCATACTCATTATGAAAATGAAGCGGGAATTTAAAATAATCATAGTCGCACCATTTAATCTTAACAGGAGAGCCATTGTCAAGATTCAGATTTTCATGCATTAATCGGTATGTCATGCTTATTAAATTTTAATTAATAGTATATTATTGATAACACTAGTTTAATTGTACTATATGCAAATATAATATTATATATTGCAAATTAAAGTCTTTTGTAATCTTAAATTATTCATTTAATTTGTAAAAATAAGCGAACAGACTAATATCATACCCATAAAATAGATTACATAAATTTTAATATCAATAAAAATGAAAAGAAAATTTGAAGTAAAAAATCCTGATTTTGTATTAAGTCCAAAGACAGGTATGTCAAGAAAACATTACATCGAATTAGCAAAATATCTTCTTGAGGGAGCTTTTTCTCATGTTGGATCAATAGAACAACACATGAGTTTTCCTATTGTACCGGGTAAAACATATCCTCAGCCAAACGCTCCTGACTGGCGCTATAAAGCTGCTGATTTTGAAGCTTTGGAAAGAACATTTACACTGGCTGGACCATTAATTCATGTTGACCCTAAAACAGAAATAAATGGTATTAATTTAAAGGATTATTATTCCTTACATATTTACAACTCTTTTACACCGGGACATCCTAACTCAATACCACTGCCTGAAGAGCTTCCTGACTCAAACTATCAATTTACTTGTGAGTTCGGAGGATTGTTTAAGACTCTGCTTCTTATGCCTGATACTATATGGACAAGTTATACGGAAGAACAAAAGAATGATATGGTAGAGTGTATTTCGAAATGGGCTCACCATAGAACAACACAGAACAACTGGCGTATTTTCAATATTATAGCTCTTTCTTTTTTAAAAAAGTATGGTTATGAAATTGATGACGATCTTTTGGAGAATCATTTGTTGTGGATAGCTTCGTATCACTCAGGAAACGGTTGGTATTTGGAGCAAACTTATAACTATTATTCTATCAGCCTTTTTATTGTATATACTACAATTTGGAACAGAACATTCGGAGATGAGTATTATCCTAAAATAGCTGAAATTATTGAGAGATCAGCTCAGAAGCTTATGGAATCTTTGCCAAGCTTTTTTGGCAGGGATGGATACATTAACATGTGGTCTCGCAGTATTTGCTACAGAACATGGGTGTCTGGGGCATTTCCTGTTTCTTTCATGTTGAAGAATCCCAATCTTTTGGATCCGGGATGGGCAAGAAGACTCTGCTCAGGTTCTCTTTTACAGTTTGTTACGCGTGAAGACTTTTATTATAATAATATTCCCAGTTTGGGGTTTTATGGCAAAAGGGAGTACATGGTGCAAAACTATAGTTGTGCAGGCAGCCCCTATTTGATGTTTCTACCTTTTATCTGTTTGGCTTTACCTGAGGATTCGCCTTTCTGGACCGCTAAAGAGAATGATGGCTTTTGGGAATCGCTGGGAGAAGATTCTAAGAAAGTGGTCCTGAACAATCCGGGACTGGTGTTGGTAAACCATGGAAAAACAGGTACTTCGGAGATTGTACCCGGAAAGGTATATTATGATGATCCAAATTATTCTAAACTACGTTACAACACTCATTTTCCATGGGAAGATCACGATCCTAACGGTGGTACTGCAATGGAATACTCTTATCGGAGCCTGGATCCCAGGGATTTAAGGGGTGATGATGTTAACTTTTATCTGACAGGACTGACAGTTGACAATGATGCAGATGATAACCGTAAATTTACAATATCTCAAAGTATGCTTTTTAATGGCGTAATTGACGATGTTGTATATCGTCAGGCTATTATGAGAAGACCGCCTAATAATGGGGTAGGTTACATTATTGATCTGGCAGAAATAACTATACCCGGAGGTGTTATAAGAGTTGATCGTGTACGTCTCGCTTTTGAATATGAGATTACTCTCGGGCATTATGGGTTGCCTCATTTGAATGGTAAAGCTGCTGAGATTATACAGTTTGAAGAAGATGACAAAAAAGTAATTACGGCAACCATACCCGGAAGGAGTCTTGCATTGGTAACTTATAATGGTTGGGATCAAATAGAGCATAAAGTTCATTCAAACAGGAATGCAGAAGAAGATGAAAGTACTGTTATTTTTGCCAGGAAAAAATGCTTGAAGAAGAATCCACCAATGGAGTTGTTGATATCGGTAATGTTACATAAAACAGATAATAGTGAATGGACAAAAGAGGAGTTGAATCCGATAAAAAATATAGAGATATTGGATGTTACTCCAAATTATTCACCACTTGGTGCAATAATTACTTTAGCTGACGATACTAAATATAATATTGATTTTGCAGATATAGACGGGCGAAGGACTTGCTAATTAAGCAGAAAGCATAATTGTACTATTAACAATAAGTTAAAAGTGTTTAACAAATGATTGGTGATACAAGCAAATATAGTATCACTATTGGTAATTATATTGGTAGACATTAACAATTATTTTTTTTTACTTTGTTTATTGACAAAATAAGTTACCTGAAAAATTGAATTAAAATTATAAAATATGAGAACGCTATATCTACTTATAATTCTTTTTATATTTCAGCCAATATTTTCGCAAGAGATTGCATATTTTACTTTAAAGCTGGATGAAAGTTATTTAAATACACCCGTTTCCATAACTTTGGATAACACTGATAAATATAGTTTCACTGACAAGAAAATTGTACTGTATGAAATATCCAACAATAAAGAGGTGTATGTACCAAGTCAGCTAGAATCAGGTAGCAGACCAATTCTTTGGTTTATACCTGATAATGTTTCCGGAGGAAAAACTGACCGTAATTTTGTAATTAAGTTGATAGAAACTGATCAGTCAGTTAAAGAGCAAGATCAATTTCAGATAAGTAAATCGGGAGGAAATCTGACATTATACAAAGATTCTAGTCCTATTTTAAGTTATAGATACAGAACTATGTATCCACCGGAAGGTGTTGACCCGTTGTTTGAACGTTCTGGATTTATCCATCCTTTGTATTCACCGGGAGGAGAAGTTTTGACACGAGTACAAGCACCTGACCACTATCACCATTACGGTATTTGGGGCCCGTGGACGTTAACGCATATTGATGATAGAGAAGTTGACTTCTGGAACTTGGCTAAAGGACAGGGAACAGTAAAGTTTAATTCTTTTTTGTCTGAAGTGTCAGGTGACGTGTATTCCGGATTCAAAGTATTGCAACAGCATATTGACTTCGGGAACAAGGGTGAAGATCAGATTGCAATCAATGAAGTTTTGGAAGTGAGAGTGTGGAATGTAGATGAAAATGTTTGGATTGTCGACTATACAACAACTTTTAATAGCCCACTCAAAAATGGAATCGTTTTTGATGCCTATCGCTATGGTGGAGGAATTGGTTTCAGAGCAACAGAGAAATGGGAAAAGAATAATTCCTCAGTTCTGACTTCGGAAGGTAAGACCAGGATTGATGCTGATGGTAGCAGGGCTCGCTGGTGTATCGTGGAAGGTGAAACAGATGTTGATGATAAAAGATCAGGGATTTTGTTTATGAGTCACCCATTTAACCAACAACACCCTGAACCAATGAGAGTTTGGCCGATGGATGCAAACGGTGGCAGGGGTGATCTTTATTTTGAGTTTGTACCTATTCGCCATGATCCATGGATAATAAAACCTCATCAGGATTATACTCTTTCATATAGAATGGTGGTATTTGATGGTGAACTGAATAAAGATACTGCTGAAGCATATTGGAATAGTTTTGCAAACTCTCCGAAGATTGAAATTAAATTCAAAAAATAATACCTATTAAAAGTTTGTTGATATAAATTATAAGTATAACCTAAAAAACTAATTAATATAAATGAAAATGAAAAAAATAACAATTATCCTACTGTTTATTTCAATGATGTATTCTTATAGTTTTTCGCAATCAAAAGTAACAGCTATCCAAATAGGAGATAGAGTTGATTTTAGTATTGACGGCAATTTTTTCACAAGCTATATTTTCCCAGATAATGAAAAATATCCTTTTTTTTATCCGGTTAATGGACCATCAAACGCTTCTGTAACATCTATCAGAAACGCAAATTATCCACATCACAGTTCTCTTTTCTTTGGATGTGATAAAGTAAATGGTGGTAATTATTGGCAGGAGGGAATAGATCGCGGGCAAATTACCTCACTAAAAGTGAATATTTTAGAGTCAGGAGGTGATAAAGCTGTTATTGAAAACGAATGTATATGGCACAGAAAAGACGCAGATGCACCAATAAAAGATAAACGCATAATTACAATATCATCACCTTCTAAAGGTATGTATCAGCTTGATTTTGATATAACTATGGAGATGTTGATGGATGTTAGGATTGATAAAACAAATCATTCTCTGTTTAGTGTTCGTATGGATCCGGATTTAGCAGTAATAAACGGTGGTACAATGATAAACGCTGAAAATCAAAAGGGTGAAAAAGCTACATTTGGGCAACCATCAGCATGGATGGATTTTTCAGGAGAGCGTATGGGTAAAATGGAGGGGATAGCTATCTTACAGCACCCTTCAAATATGTGGTATCCATCCCCTTGGTTCACCCGTGATTATGGCTTCTTCTCGCCAACTCCTATGTACTGGCCGGAAAATGATGAATATACCTTTATAAAAAAGGGAGAATCTTTTACACTAAGATACAGGGTAATTGTTCATTCCGGTGACCATATTGAAGCAGATATAGCTAACGCATTTGAAAATTATAAATCAGAATAAATAAATTAATAACATGGAACGTAGATCTTTTTTAAAATCAGCAGCAGCAACTGCAGCAGGAACAATGATATTCCCAACCATTGTACCAGCTTCGGTTATGGGGAAAAATGCTCCCAGCAACAAAATTCATATAGGTCAGATTGGAGTGGGTAGGATTGCTCGTTCTCACGACATGGCAGAAACCTTTAAGTACGATCAGGCACAGTTTGTAGCTGTGTGTGATGTAGACAGTAAACGTCTGGCAGACGGAAAAAAACTGGTTGATGATTTTTATGCCAAAAAAACCGGTAATTCTTCATACTCAAATGCAAAGATGTATGAAAACTATATCGACATGTTGGCAGATAAAAATATTGACGCAGTAATTATTAGTACTCCGGATCACCAACATGCCGATTTGGCTATACGTGCCGCTTTAGCAGGTAAAGATATTTATTTACAGAAGCCTACTTCACTGACAGTAGAAGAAGGACGACTGTTAAGCGATGTAGTACGTCGTCAGAAAGTCATTCTTCAAGTAGGTACTCAGCAACGTTCTTCTAAACAGTTTAGAATTGCTGCAGAACTTGTCAGAAACGGTAGAATAGGTAAATTACATACTGTGAAAATTGGCTTACCCGGCGACCCATCAGGTCCTGAAGCTCCTGAAATGCCTATTCCTTCAAATCTTAATTATGACATGTGGTTAGGTTCAACACCTGAAGTATATTATACTGAAATAAGAGTTCATCCTCAAAACGATTATGGTCGTCCGGGATGGTTGCGTTGTGAACAATTTGGTGCAGGAATGATAACCGGATGGGGACAGCATCATTTTGATTCTGCAGCTTGGGGTATGGATACTGAACTCACCGGTCCTATTTCAGTAGAGGCAGTTGCTCAGTTTCCAAAATCAGGGCTGTGGGATGTTCATGGTGATTTTATGGTAAAGGCTGAATATGAGAATGGTGTAACTATGTATACCAGTGGTGGATATCCAAACGGTATCAGGTACGAAGGAACAGATGGATGGATCTTCGTTTCAAGAGGTAACTACGTTGCATCGGCAAGTGATCCTGTAGATCAGAAAGCTAATGCTCGTGCACTTGACGCAAGTGATCCGAAAATATTGACATCAGAAATAGGAGAAAACGAAATTCATCTTTATGAGAGTGACAACCAACATGGTAACTGGCTTGATTGTATAAAGACAAGAAAAGAGCCTATTTCTCCTGTTGAAATGGGACATCGTGCATGTTCTGTTTGCTTGATAAGCCATATTGCGATGAAGGTTCCTGGCAAACTTTTGTGGGATCCTGCAAAAGAGAGATTCTTAAACAGTGACTGGGCAAACTCTATGTTGAGACGTCCTCAGAGATATCCTTATGGAACTGATTACATCAAAATGTAATTATATAATTGATGAATAAATTATTTAATATTATAGTGGTTGTTATATCTTCAATTTTGATGTTGTCCTGTAACGGGCAAAGTAAAAATGAGACTAATGGCTCATCTACTGTATTTACAGGAGCACCCGGAGAAATAAAACTGGTGGTTTTAGACCCCGGACACTTTCACGCTAGTCTTTTACAGAAGTTTTCGAATCCTCAGGTAAATGATACGGTTTTCGTATATGCCCCGGAAGGAGTCGAGCTGGATCAGTATCTAGCGAGTATAGAGGCTTATAACAACCGTATGGAAAACCCAACTGATTGGGTTGAGATTGTCTATACAGGAGAGGATTACCTTGAGAAAATGCTTAGCGATAAAAATGGGAACGTAGTCATTTTGGCAGGTAACAACAAAAAGAAGACAGAATATATATATGAAGCTATAAATTCCGGATTTAATGTTTTGTCTGACAAGCCAATGGCAATTAACAGAGAAAACTATCACTTGTTGACATCTGCATTTGACATTGCTAAAGCTAACAATGTATATCTCTACGATGTGATGACCGAACGTTACGAAATAATTAACACCTTAACTCGTGAGCTCGTGAGTAACAGTGAGCTGTTTGGTAACTTGCAGACCGGTACTCCTGAGGATCCTGCGGTTGTTATGGAGAACCTGCATCACTTTTATAAAGAGGTATCAGGTGTTCCACTAGTCAGACCGGCTTGGTTTTATGATGTTGAACAACAGGGTGAATCTATAGCAGACGTAGCTAATCATTTAGTTGACCTTGTTCAATGGCAATGTTTTCCGTATGTGGTAATTAATCATAATAGTGATGTGGTTTTAACCTCTGCAAATCATTGGCCAACCAGGATGACATTAGAACAATTCTCACGTTCTACGGGACTGAATAGTTTTCCTGATTTTCTTCAGAAATATGTAAAAGACTCAAATTTAGAGGTTTTTGCTAATGGAACTATAAATTATCAGCTTAAAGGAGTTAATGTTTCTGTAACTGCACTCTGGAATTACGAATCAACAGACGGTGGCGGAGACACATACAATGGGAAAATTAAAGGAACAAATGCTTCTATAGAGATAGTTCAGAATAACTCAGTTGATTATATTAAAGAATTATTTATCCTGAAAGATAAATCTATTGATGAGCAGACATTCGATCACAATATTGCAAAAGCAATAAATGAATTGCAAAATTCGTATCCTTACATATCCGCTGAAAAGATTTCTGAAGGAAAGTATCAAATTATTGCACCGACAGAGTTTAGAAAAGGTCATGAAGATTTTTTCGGAATGGTAGCTGATAAATATTTTGGATTTCTAGTTAACCGGGATATGCCTGAGTGGGAAATTTCTAATATGATTTCTAAATATAATACAACAACACGCGCTCTTGAAATGATAAAAAATCAGGACTAAGAGCTTATTGATCACCTTAAATTGAGTTTTTTAATTAATTAATAATTTGTAAATATGATTACACAACACGTAAAAATGAAAAGTACAAGATACTTTTTACATCTATTGTGTTTCATTGCGTTATTTATGATTTCAAATACGCAATGGATGAAGGCCGAGGTAAGTAATACTTCCGCTTTAGTAGCCACTCCCAAACAGGACAGGGCTATAACCGGTAAGGTTGTAGACATCAATGGCGAGGCACTAATTGGCGTAAATATTATTGAAAAAGGTACAACAAATGGTACCATCACAGACATTGATGGTAATTTTACTTTAACATTGACTACTTCTCAACCAACATTAACCATTTCTTATATCGGTTTTGATACTGAAGAGGTTGCTGTTAGCGGAAGAAGTGTAGTTAATGTTACACTAAATGAATCAACAAGCTATCTTGATGAAGTAGTTGTAGTTGGTTATGGAACCATGAAACAGCGAGACCTAACAGGGGCAATTGCTACTATTAAAGCAGATGAAATGATTGCTGAGAGTCCCCGTTCAGTTCAAGACCTCCTGAGAGCAAATGCAGCAGGAGTTTCTATTGGTTTTGCGAACTCTGCAAAAGGTGATGCCGGACTGCAGGTTAGAGGAAAAGGGACCCTTAAAGCCGGTTCGGAGCCTCTTATTGTTCTGGACGGAGTAATTTACGAAGGTGCTTTAACAGACATCAATCCTTTGGATATTGCAAGTATTGATATCCTTAAAGATGCAAGTTCAGCAGCAGTTTATGGAGCAAAAGCATCAAATGGTGTTATTATACTTATGACCCAGAAAGGTGCCCAAACAGGTAAACCAAGGGTGAATTTTAATACTTCAATAGGATTTGTACAGTCTGCAAACCAGCCTGAAGTACTTGATGCAGCTGGTTTTCTTAAATTCCGTGAGGCTTATGAAATTGGAAAGAGAACAGATGCTTATCTTGAACAGTATCCTCAAATGTATACTGATCCAAGAAAATTGCAAGGTATAAGTCAATTGGACTGGTATAATTATGACCAAAAAACGCCTGTTAGCTCTTTCACAGAAGAGGAATTGCTTTCTGCATGGCTTATTCGTTTGGAATTGAAACAACCGGAAATAGATAATTTTCTGAACAATAAAATAACTAATTGGCCATCACTAGTATTCCAGACAGGTCTACAGCAGGATTACCAAGCAAGTATCTCTAACAGAACTCAGGATGGTTCTTCATACTACTGGTCATTGGGATATTCAGACAGGGAAGGTATAATTACAGGTAATAAGTTCCAGACATTCAGAAGCCGTTTGAATCTTGAGTCTAAGATTTCAGATTGGTTAAGAGTTGGACTAAATGCTGGTTTCTCATCAAGAAATGAAGGTTTCTTACAGGCAGATTGGGGACAGATGGTAAACATTTCTCCTTATGGATCAAATAATATTGGTGATCCAGAATATAGTATGTTCCACTGGAGGTACCCAACAGATGATGTTACTCCTGTGAATCCATTTTTCGATAACCTTTACAGAGATAGAAAAGATGTATATACAACTCTAAATGGTAATATGTATGCCATTGTGGATTTACCTTTTAATATTGAATATCAGGTGAATTTTATTCCCTATCTTGAATTCAGAGAGTATTACAATCATGAATCAACAAAACATTTTGAATGGGCTACAAATGGTGGTAGAGCCGAAAGAACTACACATAAACGATATAATTGGCAGGTTGACAATATCCTAAGATTTAGTCAGCGTTTTGCTCAGGATCACAATGTGGAAGCTACATTTCTTTTCAACGCTGAGAAAGGACAATATTGGTCACAAAAAATGACAGCCACACAATTTTCACCAAGTGATGTACTAGGTTATCATAGAATGCAGGCAGGTACTGTACCGTTGAATGAGAGTAATGATACTTACAGAACTGGAGACGCTCTTATGGGAAGACTTTTCTACTCATATAAAGATCGCTATATGCTTACAACTACTGTTCGTAGAGACGGTTATTCAGCATTTGGACAGAAAAATCCAAGAGCTACATTTCCTTCAGTTGCTTTAGGATGGATATTTACTGCTGAAGATTTTGCTGAACCTATACTTGACTGGTTCGATTATGGTAAACTTCGTTTCTCATGGGGTGAAAATGGTAACCGTGATATTGGTCAGTATGAGGCACTTTCTGATATGACATCAGGACCGCACCCATACATTGATCAGACGGGCAATGTATATATTACTTCGCAGATGTATGTAAACAGGATGTCAAACTCTGAATTGAAATGGGAGAGAAAAGCTTCTTATAATGCCGGTCTCGACTTCTCGTTCCTAAATAACAGATTGAGTGGATCTATTGACGGTTATATAGCTAATACGTTTGACTTGCTGGTTGACAGGGTACTTCCGGAAATTTCCGGATTTAATAGTGTCGCAGCCAACTTAGGTCAGTTACAAACAAAGGGGTTTGAAGTAACACTTAATGCGGGAATTATTGAGAGGCAGAATTTCTCTTGGAATGCTAATGCTAACTTTTTCTTAAACAGAAGAGAAATTATAACTCTTTATGGAGATATGGTGGATGTTCTGGATGATGAAGGCAATGTAATTGGTCAGAAAGAAGCTGATGATATTCAAAACCAGTGGTTTATAGGCAGGGATCCTGATCAGATATGGAATTATGAACATATTGGTGTATGGCAGGTCGAAGAGGCTGAGCAAGCGGCAGTATATGGGTTACAACCGGGAGACTTCAAATATAAAGATCAGAACGAAGATGGTGTTATGACAAATGCAGACCGTATTTTCATGGGTTATTCAACTCCTCGATTCAACTGGAATCTGCGTAACGAGTTTATCTTTAACAAGAATCTTTCTCTTTCATTCCTTATGTATTCGCATTGGGGACAATACGGATCATTTAACCGTGCCTCAAACAGTTCCGGTTTCAAGGACAGAGTTTCGGAATATGTACAACCTTACTGGACACCTGAAAACAGGATAAATAATTATGCAAGAATAGGTTCCAAAAATGATGGTTCAGTATACAGAGAAAAATCTTTTATCCGTTTGGATAATGTAACATTATCATACAGAGTGCCCAGAAACTTATTAGAGAGAATTTCAGTACAGGATATGACACTCTCACTTTCAGCAAGAAACGTTGCAGTCTTTTCTCCTCATTGGGATTTCTGGGATCCGGAAAATAGTAATCCTGCACCACGCAGTATTAATGCATCAGTGAATTTCACTTTATAAAATCAGTTATTATGAAAAGAAAATACAGAAAAAATAAAATATCAGTTACTGCGATAGTGCTGTTAACTGGAATTATACTGACAACTTACAGTTGTAGTGAATCCTGGCTAGAACCCAAACCATTGTCATTCTATACTCCTGAGAATGCTTATACAGATGCGGCAGGTTTCTATTCAGCCATTACTACATGTGAGAGGAATATGAGACATGAGTATTTTGGTGACGGAGCACCAATTTTAACGGAAATGATTCTTTCAGACGTAGCTGTTGAAGGCACTACGGATAAGGCAGGACCTCAGATGGATTTGGATGTATCTTTGCTCCCGGATGCGAATTTAAATAATACCGACAGAACGAAAGTTGGTTGGTATTGGTATGAAGGATACAAAGGTATCAAGTATGCGAATGTTGTTATTGCACGAATCGATGATGCCGAATACACAAGTGAAGCTGAACGTAATGCAGTACTTGGTTCAGCATATTTCCACAGAGCATACAGATATAATAAGTTGGTTCATCAGTTTGGTGATGTTCCCTATCTTGATTGGGAAATTAATGCTCCAAAATATGATTTTTACACTTATGACAGATGGTCAATTTTAGAGAAAATATTACCTGATTTAGAGTTTGCTTATAAGTGGGTACCTGCTAAGGTTGACAGGGGTAGAACGTCCAAAGCTGCTGCCGGTGTATTGCTTATGAAGGTTTGCATGGCTTTAGGTGAATGGGACAGAGCTATTGAAGTGGGAAAAGAAATAGTTGCTGCTAATCCTTTGATGACTGAGCGTTTTACTGTTAATCAGAACAAACCAAACACTAATTTAATGTTTGATCTTCATAGCATTGAGGCTAAATTGGATATGAGTAATAGTGAAGGTTTGATGTATGTAGTGTCCTATCCCGAAGTAGATGGCTCGGCAAGAATTGCAACTATGAGAAATGGTGTGCCATTTTGGAACAGTGGTAATGTTAAAACTCCTGACGGAAAAGTAGGAACTAGTCAGAATGTTCATAAAGATGAGACTGATCCAGAAATGGACTTGAATGCAAGCTATGGTCGAGGTATCGGTAGAGTACGTGCCACATGGTATTATACAAATATGATATGGACAGACAAGGAGTTAAACGATATGAGAGGAATTCATAATCGTGATAGTTGGAGAAGAATGGAAGATTTGAGATATAATAATCCTTCTTTAAAGGATGAAGGCAATGAGTGGTACGGAAAAAACTTTGTTAAACCTGTTTCGATGTCTATTGAAGATACAATCCGTTGCTGGTATTCATGGCCGCATTATAAACTTTTTGTTCCCGATCCGCTTAATAGTCAGAAGCAGGGTGGTGAAACTCCTTGGTATATCTACAGGACTGCAGAGGTTTATCTGATGATTGCAGAAAGTTATTATTGGAAAAACGATCTTGCTTCTGCAGCTCAATATATTAATGTTGTAAGAACACGGGCAGGTGCTGAACCATTAGCTGCAAGTGATGTGAATATCGGTGCAATACTTGATGAAAGAGCCAGGGAGCTTTATTATGAAGAAAACAGGAAATCTGAAATTACCAGAATAGCTTACACTTTTGCCAAAACAGGAAAGCCTTGTGAGGTTTTTGGTGGTAGAGTTTATAAACTTGATAACTTTTCAGGTCCGGGTGGTATTGGTGCAAACGTAAAACAGGATGGTATAAATTTCTATTATGACTGGGTTACTGCAAAAAGTAATTTCTATAACAAAGGCGTAAAACATAAATGGGCTGAGTACAAAATAAGTGTACATCATGTCCTATGGCCTGTTCCTGCAAATGCTATCAATTCAAATACCGGAGGTGTGATTAATCAAAATATTGGTTACCCCGGAGCAGAGAATAATATTGAAGCGAGAATAGTTCCTAAAGACCGAACTGTACTTGGTCCTGACTCACAGGAATAGTAAATTATTTAAGTTACATATTTTTCTAAAAATAAATCGAACTCATGTTTAACTGGCATGGGTTCGATTTTTTATATTTATTTTTATGCATTATATTGTATATTTGAATTAGAAACAAATAGTGCAAAATCTATATTTGAGTTTAATAAGTTAGTTTTAATGGAAAAAACATGGCGGTGGTTTGGTAAAAAGGATCCAATAACTTTAGATATGCTTAGGCAGATCGGAGTGGAAGGTATAGTCACCTCTCTTTATGAAGTACAACCGGGTGAGGTTTGGGATACTCAAACAATCCACGATCTTAAGGATTTCATTGAGAGTTCAGGCTTACGGTGGTCAGTGGTTGAAAGTCTGCCGGTTTCTGAAAGTATAAAGTATGGAGGCATTGATCGTGATGAAAATATTGAGAACTATAAAACAAGTCTGGCAAACTTAGGAAAAGAGGGAGTTAAAACTGTTTGTTATAATTTTATGCCTGCAATCGACTGGGTGCGAACTGATCTTAATAAAAAACTTCCCGATGGAACATCTACTCTCTTTTTTGATAAGATACATTTTGCATATTTTGACTGTAAAATATTGAAACGAAAAAATGCTCTTGAAGATTATACTAATGATGAGCAGAAAAAAATTGATGAGTTAGATAATAAAATAACAGAAACTAAAAAAAATGAATTAATAGATACTATCATAGTTAAAACTCAAGGTTTTATAAACAGACAAATAGCAAGTGATACACTAAATCCTGTAGATGCTTTCAGAAAGCTTTTGTCACATTATAAGAGTATTAATAAAGAACAACTCAGGGAAAACTTAAAATACTTTCTGCGAAAAGTAATTCCCGTTGCAGAAGAATATGGGATAAAACTATGTATTCATCCCGATGATCCTCCATTTCCGGTATTTGGTTTACCGCGAATAGTTACAAGCAGAGACGATATTGCATGGATTCTTGATTCCATAAAAAGCCCGTCAAACGGATTAACTCTCTGTGCTGGATCACTAAGTGCAGACTCGCATAACGATGTTCCGTCAATTACCGGTGAGTTTATTGATCAAATAGGTTATGCCCATCTAAGGAGTACGAAAGTATACGATAATGGTGATTTTATCGAAGCATCCCATCTGGAAGGAGATGGCAAGCTTATTGATGTGATTCGTATACTGGAAAAACATAAACCCAATATTCCAATGCGGATAGATCACGGTAAGCTTATGCTGGATGATATCAATAAAAACCATAATCCGGGATACTCATTTTACGGCAGAATGTTTGCCTTGGCCCAAGTTGAGGGTATTATTGCAGTAGTCAAAGACGAACTAAAATAATAATTAAGTAATTAATAAGCGAAATAAGTAATAAGCGCATTTAGTAATAAACGAAGTAAATAATAACTGGAATTACTAACTTTTTGTTCCAAATAAATTGGCAATTCAAAACTAAGTAAATTATAAATTCAAAAAACTGTAAAATTAATATGAAAACAACTAGTGAAGTATTTTTATACAAAAATGAAATTGAATGGGAACCTGCAGGAGAGGGTGTCAGGCGACAAATTATGGGATACGACAAACAGATCATGCTGGTTAAAGTAGAGTTTCAAAAAGGAGCAATAGGAAGCGCGCACAGTCATCCTCACACGCAGAGCACTTATGTGGTAAGCGGAGTATTTGAGTTTACTATAAATGGAGTTACGAAAACAGTTAGTGAAGGTGATGGCTTATATATCGCTCCTGATGTTGTTCACGGAACAAAATGTATAGAACCGGGTATTTTGATAGATGCTTTTAGCCCGATGAGGGAGGATTTTATTGCAAAAAAATAATAAAGCTAATCTATTACAATTACAACCGACTCTTTTATAGATAACCAGTCGTACAAAAACTTTGAATGTGAAGTGGCGTTTCTGACGCACATGTGTGAGCGAGGTGTTGTACCTAAAGTATTGCTCCATTCAATAATACTTTGCCTTGGATATTGTACCGGAACGCCATGCAAATAGGCACCGTTAGTAAAACGGGAGGCGAACGGTGCATATCCGGCAAGTTCACTTGAGCCATCTTTTGTATAAAACATTTTCTCTTTTTGTTCTTGAACAGCAAATAATCCAATTGGAGTTTCAAGTGCATAGGGAGGTTTATGAACACCTGTAGTAGCGGGATTCATACTTAATATATACCACCTGTCATCTCTTTTTTCTAATGTGGAGATATTCTGATTAGTAACATCCACAGCCACAGCTTTATCAAATTTGATACTATCTCCCCATAATTTAATATAACGATTAGGGATTAGATATTCACCTTCAAATGAAACACCTTTTACCCTTATCATTTCGGTTGTATCGCTACCTATTATTTTTGCAATCCATCCATCTCTTCCATATCTTTCCAAAATAGTGTCGCCTTCAAAACTGTAAAGTGGTACTGATTGGTATCTTTCTACACCATACCGGTCTGAAACCCTTTTATATTCATTTCTCACAAAATCAGATACTGTAGGCGCTTCTCCATTCAAATTTTTGTAGTTACTGAATATTCCAATCTTAGCCCTCTCTGTATCAGCGTTAATCTCATTCTCGATATGAGCTATATGTTCTTTTATTTTTTTCCATTGAAACCAGCGTAGTGTATCATTATAAGGATATTCATCATTAAGAGTATAATCCTTAAACTGAATGTCTTTCTCAAATATTATGTCCGATCCTGTTAGTATTATTGGTGCTGTCTCTTGAAGAACTGCAGAATCAGTAACTAAAGATATAATATTCATTTCTCCCTTTGAATCATTAATCCCTGTGTCACATCCTGTAATAAAAATTAATATTAACAGATTAAAAATAGTCGCAAATTTATATTTTTTGATGAAAATCAATTTCCTCATAATGGTTTTGATAGATGGTTTAGTTTAAAAAGTTAAAACGTTAATTTGTTAATAATGTTCATTTTGATCGAGACAACTTTTCAGGAGTCGAATTGTTATTAATAAATGAGCAAACTGGCTGATAATTGGAATAGCAGATACTTAAGTAAAGAATATGTATATGGTAAATTGCCCAATAACTATCTCAAGGAGCAATTAAACAAACTTTCACCCGGAAAAATATTGTTTCCCGGTGAGGGCGAAGGTAGAAATGCGATACATGCAGCACGAATGGGTTGGGAAGTATCTGCTTATGACATAAGTGCTGTTGGAAAAATGAAAGCAGAAAAGCTTGCAGTCAAACATAATGTAAATATAGATTATAAAGTAGGAGAAATTCATAATCTAATTTATCCAAAAGAACACTTTGATGTCGTTGCACTAATATATCTCCATTTAGCCAAAAATGAAAGAAAAGTATTAAGCGACTCAATTTATAATCTATTACGCCCCGGTGGCATTGTGATTGCCGAATTGTTCAGTGAAAAGCATATCGAGTATCAAAAGAAAAACAGCAGCGTAGGAGGTCCAAGAGATATAAGTCTTTTATTTTCAATTCAGGACATTCAAAACGACTTTATTAAATATAATATTCTTGAACTAAAAGAGGAAGAGATTGAATTATCTGAAGGTGCCTATCATAGTGGTACAGCTTCAGTTATACGTTTTGTAGGACAAAAGCCTGTAAAAACTTCTTTTTAGTTTACTTTTTTTACTTCTACCATCACATAAATTACAAATATCAGTTAACATTATTTTAGGATAGTGCAATGCTACATGTTTGCACTAAATTCATACTAAGTTCTAACAAACTCCTAACAAACTCCTAATATTCCTTATATATATTCGAAGTTAATTAAGACTTAGTAAGGAGTTTGTTTGTTCCTAATACAATTGAAATATATATCTAAATCAGGCTTTAAGTGTTAATTATACTGAAATAGACTTTGGTGTCGCCAGGGTGACAGTTGTCTCGTTGTGTCGAAGCTATCTTTGCAATAGAAAATAAGTAAAACAACAAAATCAAAGGGGAAAATAATATGAAAACAAAATTCAATGAAATCAGAGAAAGCGAGTTACAAAAATTAGGATTTATCTTACCGGTAGTAAAAAGAGTTCACGGTGGTAGCCATCCTGAAATATTTGAAGTAGCAAAGGTGTTTGATCAAATGAGCAACAAGACTGAAAAGGCAGGTTCTAAAACACCTCAACTGGGTGAAGAATTTAACCAATTGCGTGAGATAACTAATAATTATACTGTACCAGGAGGTGTATGCGAAAGTTACGCTGCAATGTATAAGATCCTGGAAAAAATGGATAATGCTTATAATAATTAACTATCTGTATCGATAAATATTTGTGCCGGTAATCAGAAGTAGTTGAAATAATAATCGAAATAATAATAAAACAAATAATAATATGAATACAATAAATAAAATTGGAGAAAACAATATGAAATCAGTAACAATACAATTAGAAACATTGACCTGTCCTTCATGTGTACAGAAAATTGAAGTTGCACTAAAAGGACTTGAAGGTGTTGACAAGGAAAGCGTGAAAGTAATGTTTAACGCAAGTAAAGCAAAAGCATATTTCGACGATGATAAAGTATCTGTTGAGCAATTGGAAGAATCTATCGCGAAGATGGGGTATGAAGTAAAGAATTCAAAAGTAAAATCTGTATAAAATCAATATGCAAAGATTTATATTAAAAAGTAAGAACCAAATCACTCTCCTGAGTGCTATCCTTATTGCCACTGCCTATATCAGCAAATGGGCGGCAGGCAATACGGAAGTATTTACTTTAGCATTGATTGTCGCGTCTGTAATTGGTGCGCTGCCAATAGCAATTCAGGCATATCAGGCACTCAGGGTGAAAGTGGTAAGTATTGATCTTCTGGTTACTATCGCAGTGATCAGTGCATTTCTTATACAGAATTATGAGGAGTCGGCTATCGTGACTTTTCTGTTCTTGTTTGGAGCTTACCTTGAACAACGTACTTTAAATCAGACACGTTCAGCAATTAAAGAACTAACAGAAATGGCTCCTGAAAGTGCATTTAAGCAGATGGAGAATGGTGAATTTGTTGAGGTTGATGTTGATGATGTTGATGAAGGCGATCTGTTACTTGTGAAAACAGGTGCTAAAGTACCGGTTGATGGTACAGTTATATTTGGTGATGGTCATATAAATGAAGCAAGTATTACGGGAGAATCGCTGCCTGTAGGGAAAGAGAAGGATTCTAAGGTATTCGCAGGCACAATATTGGAGAATGGTACTCTTCAGATTGTAGCGGACAGGGTAGGTGAAGATACCACTTTCGGCAGAATAATCGAACTTGTTGAAGAAGCACAAGACTCTAAGTCGCAGACAGAGAGGTTTGTCGACCGTTTCTCTAAATATTATACACCTGTGGTTCTTTTTTTAGCTTTTGTTGTATGGCTGTTTACAAAAGATGTTGAACTCGCCATCACTATACTTGTGCTTGGTTGCCCGGGTGCTCTGGTTATCGGTGTACCGGTGTCTAACGTGGCAGGTATTGGTAACGGTGCACGTAGCGGAGTGCTACTTAAAGGCAGTGAGGTTATTACAGATTTTAGTAGGGTAGATACAATGGTTTTTGATAAGACCGGTACACTTACAGTAGGAAATCCCTCCGTTTCGGAAACCATTTATTATTCTGCTGACTCTGCTGAGGTTCTCGGATATATGGCAAGTATAGAGCGGGAATCTGATCATCCTCTTGCTAAAGCGATTCTTGAAAAGATTGGAGAAGTTGAATTTTATGTAGTAGAGAATACTGTAGTTGTGAAGGGTGGGGGGATTGTTGCCAATGTCAGTGGACATAGGGTTACAGTTGGCAATGTGGCATTAATGGAGAAAGAAAATGTGCCTTTAAGTGACAAGGCAAAAGCTGATATCGACCGTTTTGTGAAAAGTGGTAATTCGCTTGTTCTTACATCTGTAGATGGTGAATTGAAAGTTTAATGGGTGTACGAGATCAGATTCGCCCGGGAGTTAAAGAGGATTTGCTGAAGCTCAAAAAGCTGGGTGTGAAGAATCTTGTAATGCTTTCAGGTGATAATCAAGGTACGGTGGATGTTGTTAGTCGTGAACTTGGACTTACCGAAGCGCATGGAAATATGTTACCTGAAGA
>Ga0172378_10000882_pt1 | contig 27211 bp, 22 predicted proteins | sample GrowelOW332metaG_FD_119755 | JGI IMG/M metagenome (GOLD analysis project Ga0172378, IMG submission 119755) | Groundwater microbial communities from an aquifer near a municipal landfill in Southern Ontario, Canada - Pumphouse #3_1 metaG | ecosystem: Environmental > Aquatic > Deep subsurface >...
CAACGCTGACAGTATAATACTGATATCCGCCCGGGATTATCAATTCTGTTTTTGATTACGAAAAAATTACAGCCCCGCGATTTCGGTCTCTGAAAGACCTGTAGCCTGTACTATTGTCTGAACCGGAACGCCGAGTTTCTTTAAGTTGCATGCAGTATCCTTCTTTGCCTGCATTGTTCCCTGTTCAATTCCCTGCTGTATTCCCTGTTCAATTCCCTGTTTCAACCCCTTCTCGAGCCCTTCTTCCTGCATATACCGGAGTTCGGTTTTCCGGTCGCTTTCGATAACCTCCCTGTCCAGCTCCCGCTTCCAGAGCACCCAGTCGGAGCTTATTTTGTCAAGCGTCTTCTGTGCTTCCATAATGCCTCCTTCTTCTGCAGCCAGCTTCCCGACATATTCCTGCCTGTCAGGATTATCTGCATCCAGAAAAAACTTACACCATTTCTGTTCCGAATTCAAGTCTTCCGGCGGAACAGCTCCCAGTGCGTCGATCTTCGGCAGCTCAAGAAATATAACAGTCTGTATGCCGGAAAGCAGATACCCATTATCCTTCCGCATGCGATAACGGCTTACGGCCGACTGATCGTTCTTGTCGAAGATGAAATTAAGCAGTGAAATCTGATAAACCTTCAGAATGTTCCGCCAGTCTTCTCCTTTGCGGACTACCGAATTGAGCAATCGTGCACACAGGTATTCGGCACGCACTCCGAACGAGTGGCCCCCGTCCGCACCCTGCATCTCAACATCCGCAGTTTCTCCGTCGTCGAATGTGCAGGAAACGTCGAACCTGACTGCCTTGTCGTTGTCGTCGAGTACGGGCGGTTCGTTGGGCCGCAGCTGTACATCCTTCACCTCTTTGTGCAGGACGGCGGTAAGGAAGCAGCGCAGCGCCGTGCGCGACTCCTCCGATTCGTTCGTAAAGAGCGCCTTAAACACTTCGTCGCGGCACGGATCGAGCAGTGCGTCAGGTGAAGGGCGGTACCGTTTCAGTCTGTCGTCATCAGTCATACAGGAAATCCTCCTGTATAAAATTCGCAGTAAAGTACCATTTTCGGAGTATTTTCCGGTCGGAAACGGAGGTCTCTTCACTGCACTGCACAAACACAGTATTTACGGCACCGCCGGAAAGTCCGCTGCTTAATTTTTGAGCCTGCGCTTTTGTCATATACCGCTGCAACTCTGCAGTATCCGTTACTCCGGTACCCGGACGACAGGTTTTACTTCAGTACGTGTCTTTATGCTGAGGTGCAATGCCGTTTTCTTTCTCATAGGAAGCAGTAACTGCAGCAATATTTTCATCAGAAAGAAAATCACCTCAGACTCAACATTCGAAATCTCCGCCGATGTTCAAAACACCGGTAAATCCGACGGCGACGAAGTCGTACAGCTGTATATCGCTAAAGAAGACCGCAGTAAGGATGATCCGGCATGTTCACTCCGCGCATTCAGCAGAGTGAGTATAAAGCAGGGAGCAGGCGTACACGTTTCATTCAAGCTTGATTCACATGCATTTGAAAGTATAAACGGTGAAGGTGAAAGCGTACTTGTTCCGGGCACGTATATCGTTACAATTGCAGATGCAGCACCTCTTCCGTGCAGCAGAAAACCTGGGGCTGCAGTACCGGTAACGGCGGAAATAGTAATATACTGAAATGCATGCATGAAGATGAGCTTTACGCCGCCTGAAGCCAGAAATAACTATTCCGGACGTACATGAAAAACTCCTGCGGAAGGCATGATTATACTTGTGAAACCAGGCTGTTTTCATATTTAGGAAAATATAAAGTAACCAGTCCGCCGGTATGCACCAAAAGCAGTTTTTTTCTGTCTTAATATGTATCACCTTTTGTTGTCTTCCCGGAACCGGGGGTCTCTTCATTGTACTGTACAAGCACATTATTCACGGTATCGTCGGAAAGTTCGCTGCATAACTGCTGAGCCTGAGCCTTAGTCATATACAGCAGCAGCTCTGCAGAATCCTTTACCTCATATGTTCCTTTGTTTTTATTGATGTTAGGCGTCGTCTTTACCGTAATAAGAAAGTAAGGTGTCTTTCCCTTGAATCTGTATCCGAAATATACATCAGGCTTTCCTTCCGCATTCATAACAGCAGAAATTGTACCGTATGTAATATATGCCTCGTATACACCGTATGCCTGTTCCGTTTTCCGTGATCCTTTTTTAAGCGCATGCGCTTCAAAATCCGCAAGGTACTGTCCGACTGCGGCATTAAGCGCATGGCGCACATCAGTGTTAAACAACAGTGCATAATTGCTTGACTGATACGGAGTCTGAATACCTGCTTCCCCGGTATTCTGATTTACGATGACTTTCGCTTCCTGCAGTCTAATATCGCCCAATACCGTACCGGTATATATTCTTGCCGAATCATACTCCACATATTTTTTACTTCCGAACAAAAAAGCAGTAACCGGATTCTTTGCCGGGGTTTCTGCATTCTTTACAGGCTCCTGCTGCTCATTATATGTATCAGCCGGTGCTTTCCGGTCCGGGATCGGTGTTCCGTCCTGATCCTGAGCTGTTAATGGACCGGAAACAGCAAGAGCTGCAAGCAGCATATACACCGGTATTTTACTTCTGAAAAAAACAAACCGTTCCATGGTTACCTCTATATTATTATACTATAAAAAGAAATACAGCGCTGTAACGTTACATATTCAAGTAACAAATCATAATCATCCGCCGGCAGTTTCTTCTACTGCCTTTACCGGAAAACTTTTTTCACATAAAAAAGGCGGTGCACTGCTGCACCGCCTTATCTACACGTTACGTGTCAGATTAGAACCAGTACTCAACTTTAACAGGAATAGCCCATGTAAAGGCATCTGCTTCTGTATCGCTGCTTGTATACGGACCTATACCGTTTGTGCCACCCTGGAAACCAAGGCCGATTTTTCCGTTGCTGAATCCCTTTTCAACACCAGCAAGGAATGTAATATCGTCTTTTCCGGAATCTGCATTGTTTCTGTAAATCTTATCCTCATAGCGGACATCTGCCACGATTCCAAGTCCGTTTCCGAGATCATAATTTGCACCTGCACCGAATGCATATGCCATCTTTGATGTCTCATCTGCTCCGTCAAGAAGCTTTGTAGACTTAATAGAAGCAAGAACATGAAGTGTAAGAGCACTCATTCCGTAGCGGCCATAGAGGTTGATAGTTGTAGGACTTACCTGTGCAGTTCCCCCGTTATATACGGTAGCAGTCGGAATAAAAGCTCCGACAGAAACGAACAGGTTCTTTACAGCAACCAGATCAAATGCGGCATTGATAATGCTGAAATCAACAGCCTTGCTGTCTTTATCGGTTCCCTGCGGTTTTGCAATAAGCTGTGCTTTTACAGTTCCGATATCTTTGATTGTATAGCCGGCCTGATATGTTGCACTATGTTTATAGACATCCTCTGCTTTTACTGCACTATCAGCAACATCAAATCCAGCTGCAATATGAAGGCCTTCAATCGGGTCAAGCATGACGATAGCACCACTCAGCTGTGAACCGCTGAAACTTCCATCGCTTGTTCCAAGACGTGAGAACGTCGCATCTTCACCTTTCCAACCAAAACCCATACGCAGCCAGTCAAATGTGCCAAAGCATGCATTACCGCGGAGCGTGTCATCACTCATCTTGCCGATTTCTACTTTGAGCATACTGAACGGTTTTACCCAGATGAATTGATTATCACCAGTGCCCGCATTTTCACCGGTTATATCAACCTGAAAACCGACGTTTTCTGTTGAACCGGCAACTGTGAATCCAACACGCGGCGTACCAGTTGCAGCCCATGATATTCCCTGTCCTGTAACCGTGTTTTTACCATCGGATCCGACCGGTGACCAAAGTCCGCGTCCCCAGGCACCTACTGTAACACCGTCAGCGAATACACTTGTAGCAAGTGTTGCTACTATTGCTACAATTCCTATGATTTTTTTCATATGAAAAAATCCTCCTTATTTTTTGAATGGTTACCAAACCAACGGCCTTTTACGATAACCATTTCATATTGTCTAGAATAACACCGAATTTGTGCGGAGTCAAGTTTTTTGTAGGGGAAAAAAAACAACTTTATCGAGAACACTGAAATGTATAGAAAAGGAAATCTGATTACCTGTTTCTTTTCCGGCACGTAAAGTGTTATCGTTGCTAAAAATATCCTTTTCTGCTAGTATATAAACGGAGTTTTAGTTTTATGAGTACCGAACCTGTCATGCATGCAGATGAAAACGATACGGACGCACTGCTGCAGGAATTTTTCAGAACGTTCGACTTTTACTCAGATGATGACCGGAAAAAGATTTCCGGTGCATGGCAGCTGCTCTGTTCAAAATCACATGACGTAAAGCGGAAATGCGGTAAACCGTACTATCTCCACCCGCTGCGCATCGCATACATTCTGGCACAGAACAGGATGGACGCTGATTCTATCTGTGCCGGACTGCTGCACAGTATTTATAATCTTGGCGTTACGGAAGAACAGGTACGTACACAATTCGGCAGCGGCGTTGAACGTGTTATCAGCGGTACGACAAAGATCATGCACCTGCCGACCGACCATGCGACGATCCAGCAGGCTGATGCTATCCGCAAAATGCTTTTTGCAATGGTTGACGATGTGCGCGTTATTCTTGTCAAACTTGCAGACAGACTTGACCGTATCCGTAACATAAAGAGTCTGGAAGAAAAAGACCAGCGGGCGCTTGCAAAAGAAATCATCGATATATGGGCCCCGCTGGCAGACCGCCTGGGAATGCAGACAGAAAAAAACGAATTTGAAGACCTGAGCCTTAAATATTCAAATCCGGATGTATTCCAGCAGATAAAGGCAATAGTTTCCCAGAAAAAAGACGAACGGGATGCCTACCTGCAGAAAGCGGTACAGCAGATTTATAAATCGGCAGAAAAAGCCGGTATAACAATTTCCATCACAAGCCGGGCAAAGCATTTCTATTCCATATATCAGAAAATGCGGAAACGCAACAAGGAACCGGGTGAACTGTACGATCTGCTTGCGCTGCGGATTATCTGCAGTGAAAACCCTGAATGTTATACGCTCGTGGGAATTGTACATAACCTGTGGAAACCTCTCGACGGACGGTTCAAGGATTATATCGCCATGCCCAAGGCAAACGGGTACCAGTCGCTCCATACGACAGTCATGTGCGAAGGAAAACCTCTTGAGATTCAGATACGGACAAAAGCCATGAACGAAATGGCCGAGCACGGCGTTGCCAGCCACTGGCTGTACAAGAAAGGTTCAAGTCACGATCTGGTCGACGTGGAACATCTTGGAATTTTCAACGAACTGCGCAAACTACGCGAAGGGCACGTCTCCGACGAGAATTTTTTCAATGAACTTAAGGATGATCTTCTTGGCGATGAAATCTATGTATTCACTCCGAAAGGCGAAGTGGTAAAACTGCCGTCAGGTGCAAACGCAATAGATTTTGCCTATCATATCCATTCTGCAATCGGGGAAAAGATCGTAGGTGCAAAGGCTGACGGAAAAATCATTCCGCTCCTCCAGCCGCTTAAAAATACACAGATAATCGAAATACTCACCAATCCGCAGGCACATCCGACACAGGCGCAGCTTTCTGCCGTAAAAACATCGAAGGCCAAACAGAAAATTCATGCATGGCTGGCGGCTAACGATCCTACATTTATAGACAGGGCAGCAGTAAAGGCAGAATCAGAAGCATCGGCAAATGCGGCATATTCTCATGCGGTACAGGAAACACGCAGACACAAACGACCGGCAGGCGGCACGCCGCAGGAAAGTGAGCACAGTACCGGAAAGGTACGCATCGGAAACACAACGAATTTTATCGTAACGTTCGCACAATGCTGCAAACCGAAATATCCTGATCCGATTGTAGGCTATATTTCCAGAAACAGAGGCGTTACCGTACACCGTGCAGACTGTCTTACCTATCAGCGTATCCCGAACATCGAGCAGCGCACCATCGAAGTTATCTGGGACACGGAAGAACCGAAGGGAAAGAACAAATAACTACGGCGTTTACAGTCCTGCAGTTCCGGCTTCAGAAAGACCGGTACACCGTCCTGTAGCTGCAGCCCCACTGCTTACTTTCTGAGCTGATTCTTATACCACGTATGAAGTGCTTCCGTACGCCGCCGGAACGAATCGGACAGATCAACATCAAGGAAGAGAATCTTTACATGCGTTTTATGCCCCGTAATAACCGCTGTAGAGTTCAGAATTATTCCGTCTGAAGCAGGATATACCGAAATATACATTGAAAGTTCATTCTCTTTTAAACAGGTAATACCATGATATTTCATGGGTGTATGGTTCGTAAGTTTAAGTAAGATTTCACTGCTGCCGGTCGTGTATGTATACTGATATATAGTACCGCCGAACGAGGTATCACTCTGATACACCCAGCGCGTTTCCGAAGAAGGAAGTTCTGAAACAACTGGGTCAGGAAGCACTGTTTTGTCATCGTCCGGACCGCTGATGTAATACGACTGATCAAAAAGTACTTTAGGTTTATATCCTGCCCGCCGGGAAATGTATGTTATCCCTTTCTGGGAAGAAATACGACAAAGTATATTGTATAACGCAAGCATACATTCATCACTGCTCATCGTGTTCCATGAATCCGGATACGGTACTACAGAGACCGAGGTTACAGCAAAACCGTTTACCCCTGCAGGGGCCGCTGCAAGTTTTTTTGCAATAAGACTTCCTTCTGGTGCAAACCGGGTAATATCCGTACCGTCTGCATTGTCTGAAGAAAGCAGTTCACCGGAAATAAGCCGGTCCGCAGTTTTTCCCAGAGCCGGAAGACTTTCCTTTACACTTTGCTGAGCGGCAAGCGAACATATAAAGACTATTGCCGCCGCCGGAATAAAAATCATTCGTTTCATATATCAATCACCTGTTCCTCAGAACGAACCACATACGCCGCTCCTTCCGTATTCCCGCAGTGAAGGAAAATAATCCCGTCACTTTCTTCCGGCATGTCGGGGATATCGACATTTTCCAGTCCCGTGCAGTCAACAACAAGCGGTCTGCGTATATCAAGATAAAACGCAGGGTCATCCGTACCTATTTTAATAGAAGCAAATACACCGCTTTTATCATTAAAGTACACACATCTGTTTTCACCTTTCTCATTCAGTACATACGTAGTCATCTGTTCCGGCAGTATATCGCCGTTCTTCGCCGTCATCTGCAGCGCATATAATTGTTCACCCGTGGTCATATAAAATCTTCCAATCCGTTTATCTTGAAGTCTGCAGAGCTGCATGTGCGCGGTAACGCTGTACTGCTTCCTGAATTAACAGTTCGGTGAGTTCCGTAAAGTGAATCCCTGCATAGTCGCACATTTTCGGAAACATACTGATCGCCGTAAAGCCCGGAATGGTGTTTATTTCATTTAAATACAGGTTCCCGCTGTCTTTGTCGTAAAAGAAATCAACACGACTGCAGCCGGATGCATCAACTGCTTTATACGCAGCAACTGCTGTTGTGCGCACTTTCTCTAGCAGTTCTTCCGGTAAATCTGCAGGTATTCTGGTGCCGTCGGAATCGTTGTATTTTGCATTGTAATCGTAAAATTCATGCGTGAGCACGATTTCGCCCGGGCCGTATGCCTGTACCTTTTCAACATCACTGTCGGCCGGTGCTGTTACCGCATTGCCGGTAACAGCGCATTCCACTTCCTTTGCATTAACCGCTTTTTCAATAAGTATTTTATCGTCCCAGTGAAACGCTTCCATAACAGCCAGGGAAAGCTCCTTCGGCGTGCGTGCTTTTGAAGCACCGTCCGAAGAACCTGCGCAGCACGGTTTTACAAAAAGCGGGAAATGAAGCGTATCGACCGCATGCTGAATAAGTCTGTCGTATACCAGGGAATCAAGCATATCGGTACGGCGTATCGTAACATACGGAACAACAGGAAGCCCTGCACTCTGCCATACCGCCTTTGTTTTTTCTTTGTCCATAGTAAGTGAACTTGTCATCGTAGTACAACCGACGAACGGAATGTCTGCCATTTCAAGCAGTCCCTGTATTGTTCCGTCCTCGCCGTACGTTCCGTGAAGAACGGGAAAAACAACGTCTATACGGATCGTTCTGCCGCCGGCACTGAATGCGTTCATACCCATTCCCGGCATAACAGATACTTCGGTTCCAGTCTTTTCTGAAATTCTGAAAGCCGCTTTCTCATCGCCCCTGATACGTTCCAGTTCCGCATCATCCTGTAAAAACCAGCGGCCGTCTTTTGTTATACCCATGAGCACGACAGTATGTTTTCTGTCTATATGGCGTGCTACCGCCGCTCCCGATACGAGCGAGATTTCATGTTCTCCGCTTTTTCCGCCGTATATTACCGCTATTGTCATGATATTCTCCTGCAATTGTTATTTAAGGGCACCTCTAAAAACTTCAGTTTTTAGAGGTGCCCTTTACTTATATCCCATTTCAGCAAGTGCCCGTTCTGCCTCGCTGATTTCATCATACTTAAGCACAAAGTCCTTATAAATAATGGAATTCTCGTGCGATTTTCCAAGAAGCAGTACAATATCACCTTTTCCGGCCATTCTGAACACTGCACGGATTGCCTGCGGACGGTCGGGAATAATAAACAGGTCAACACCTTTTTTCTTCCCCTGTTTTTCGGCACCGCAGGCAATCATCTGCAGCAGCGTCACCGGATCCTCACCCCGGGGATCTTCGTCCGCGAGCATAAGTACGTCGCAGAATTTTGCCGCAATTTCGCCCTGAAGCGGACGTTTTGTTAAATCACGTTCGCCGCCGCTTCCGAACAGAGCAAACATTCTGCCCGTACAGCGTTTACGAAGCGGCGGAAAAATGGTTTCGAATGAAGACGGTGTATGGGCATAGTCGACAATAAGTTCGAACGGCTGACCTTTATCAATGACAGTCATACGCCCCTTTACCGGTACAAGACTGCCGGTATACTGCGCAATTTCCGCAAATGGTTTCTGTGTAACACTGCTTACGGCAATGAGCGCGGCCATCGTATTGTATGCGTTAAACGCGCCCGGCACAGGTGCCGTAATATGAATCACCGGATGTTTCCGCGGGAAAGCCGGATCGTCACTGTCTTTAAATACCGCATCTTCTCCGTCAGCATCAATGCTGAATGAAATACCGAACCGGGCAGAAGCGATATTGCGTCCGATCATATAACGCGTACCGCCGGGAATGGGCGGCAGAGGAGACGCATCCGCACCGGTTTCTGCTGCAGATCTGCCTGCCTGACCTTCAGTGGTAAAACCGTAGACAGGATGTTTTGTTGCTTCCATAAAATACTGCGCCGAAGGATCTTCAAGATTGACAACCCCTATCGACGGAACCTTTCTGGTAGTTCCGCAGATCGTTTTTACATGATCGTGTTTGTCGAGCGAACGGAACAGATTTGCCTTATCGTTACGGTACTGTTCAAATGTCTTGTGAAATTCAAGATGTTCAAGCGTAACATTCATAAAAACGCCGCAGTCGAAAAGCACATTGCCCAGGCGGTTCGTTTTCGCTGAAAGGCCGTGAGAAGAAGATTCTACAACTGCATATGAACAGCCGTTTTCAAGCATTGCATTCAGATGGTGCTGAATAACCGGCGCTTCGGGAGTCGTCTGGTGCTCAGGATTGGGCAAAGCCTCGTCACCCAGCGAGTATTCAACAGTTGATATAAAACCGGCCTTTTCGCCGCAGGCACGCAGCAGCTGCCAGATAAAAGACACCGTACTGCTTTTACCTTCAGTTCCGGTAACACCGATGACAATCAGACGTTTTGACGGAGAATCATAAAATGCATCGGAGACAGGAGCCATTGAAAAACGTGCGTCGTCGACTTTTATGAACGCCGGAATAAATATTTTTTCATCCCCGGCATTAACAAGCTCCGATTCAATAGCACGCCTTGCAACAAGTTTTGCGGCTTCAATCTGAACGTCATGAGGGATATCCCCCTGAAAAACAATGGCATTTGCACCGTTTTCCAGAGCGGCAGGGATAAACTCATTACCGTTTATATGCGTACCGGGAAGCGCAAAAAATAATGCCCCGGGTGTGACTTCGCGGGAATCAAAGACAAGACTATTAACAGGAACAGCTGCTATATCAGTATTTTCAACCGGTGTAAAACCGTCCGCCGCAACAGCTGCATGCACAAAAGAAGGCAGCAGCTGGGATAACAATTTCTGCATAGTACCACAATACTACTATTAAATACCTGCTGTTTCAAGCATTCCGTATTGTACAAAGTAATGAATAATGATACATTATTATGTATAAATATACATTTAAGAGGCTGTCTATGGCGAAAAAAGACAAAGTAATTCTTGCATATTCAGGAGGACTTGATACAACAGTTATCATTCCGTGGCTGCAGGAGAATTATGACTATGACGTTATCGCTGTCTGTATTGATGTCGGACAGGGCGATGACTGGAAGACTATCAAGGACCGTGCACTAAAAACAGGTGCTGCCGCATGTTATGTTGTCGATGCCCGTCAGGAATATATAGAAGAATACGTGTGGCCCGCACTCAAGGGAAATGCAGTCTATGAAGACGAATATCTGCTCGGTACGTCTACCGCACGCCCGCTTATCGGAAAAATTCTTGTAGAGTATGCACGGCAGGAAAAAGCCGTAGCAATTTGTCATGGTGCTACGGGAAAAGGCAACGATCAGGTCAGATTTGAACTCGCAATAAAAGCGTTTGCCCCGGATCTTAACGTAATAGCTGCATGGCGCGATCCTAAATGGACGCTTCAGAGCCGTGAAGAGGAAATCCAGTTCCTTGAAGACCGCAAAATTCCGGTGCCCGTAAAAAAGAGTTCGTCTTACAGCTGTGACGAAAACATCTGGCATATCAGCCATGAAGGTCTTGAGCTTGAAAAAACAGAAAACGAGCCTGACTGGAAAAACATGCTCAAAATAACAAAGACTCCCGAAGAAGCTCCTGATAAAGCAGAATATGTAAAAATTGATTTTGAAAAGGGAATTCCTGTCGCCGTTAATGATAAAGCAATGAACGGACTTGAAATAATAGAAACGCTCAACAAAATCGGCGGAAAAAACGGCATAGGTCTTATTGATCTCGTTGAAAACCGCTGTGTCGGTATGAAAAGCCGCGGCGTTTATGAAACACCGGGTGGAACAATTCTGTACTTTGCACACGAACAGATGGAACATCTGTGTCTTGACCGTGAAACATATCACTACAAACAGCAGATTGCAGACAAACAGGCAGAACTGATTTACAACGGACTGTGGTTCACAACGCTTATGGACGGGATTATGGCTTTCAACGATAAAGTCGAAGAAAATGTAAGCGGCTGGATCAAGCTCAAGCTGTATAAAGGTACGATGCAGGGTGCAGGATCAGGCTCCCCCTACTCACTCTACAACGAAAGTATTGCAAGTTTTACAACCGGAGAACTGTACGATCATCACGACGCCCAGGGTTTTATTACCTTGTTCGGACTGCCGCTTAAAGTACGCGCAATGATGGAACAGCGCATCGGAAAAGGTCAGGCCGTCATCGGAAGTAAAAAACTCAAGAAGAGACCGACGGAATAAGGAGTTCGGTCGCCATCCGTGGCGACCGAACTCTGCGAGAAAATCTTAGGGAAAAGTACTTGTGTAATGATTTTCTCGCTTTGCAAAGCCCGCCATCCCTGGCGGGACTTTTTTTTCCCTTATTTTACTTTTGTGGTACTACTGCCATCCGTGGCGACCGAACGCTGCGAGAAAATCTTAGGGAAAAGTACTTGTGTAATGATTTTCTCGCTTCGCGGAGTCCGCCATCCCTGGCGGGACTTTTTTTGCCTTACTACAAAATCTGCATTTTTTACTACAAGACTTATGGCATAACATATTATAATATACACAGTGGATAAAAAAGAAACACGCCGTGCAGCGGAACATATACTGTCAGGTTTTAAACTGTACCTGCATTACTAATGAGTTAAGATACGGGGACATTTGGTCACACCGGCACTGTAAGATGTATAGCGGATCAGTGAAATTCGGTCAGCGCATCAGTGACAAACTTCCAGCGCATCACTGATCCGCTGGTTATTTATCAGTGATGCGCTATAGATTTATCACTGATGCGCCAGTTGTTTACCAGTGATAAACCTGCCAAACAGTACAGTATTACGAGTCATTACAGGCCGTGGTACGACTCATTTCTAACCGTATTCCGACCCACTGTACGACAGGAAACATACTCACGACAGGAGTATAAACGCGTGTGCCATAAGCAGACGGACATCTTTCAACACCAGTTTTATTTCTGAAGCGGCTTTTTCCGACTGAGATATACGATGCAGTGCGTTCGCCATAACGGAGCGCTGCGCGCACCTGCATTCCCGTTAGGATGTGTTTGCAGGGATGCAAACACATCCGTCCTATTCATCAAACAGTACTGCGAGTGTCCGGGCATCTGCCTGTATGCTGCTGATTTTACAGTATTCGTCAGGCTGATGGGCCATGTCGTCAAGTGTGCTCCACACTGCGGTGTTATAGCCCTGTACGCGGAGATCGGCACCGACGGTACCGCCGCCTATCCCTATTGTTTCAGCGGTAATACCGTGAGCTTTTTTTATGGCAGCTGCCAGCTTTACAACCACAGGCGCATCTGCCGGAGTCGCCGGTGATTCTTCCGCCTGCGGCGTTGTGTAATCGATTTTTACACCGTATTTTTTCTCTATTTCGTCGCTCCTGCGGCGGACTTCCGTGAGAACTTCTTTTAGCGTATAGCAGGGAAGTATGCGGCAGTCCATGCAGAATGTATCTTCTCCGGGAATGATATTGATGCTTTCGACATTGGCAGACCGCATCGTAGGTTCAAGCGTTGAATAATCCGGTTCGAACAACGGGTCGTGCTTGTTAAAAACAGACGTCATATCGTGAAGGCTCAATGCAAGTGCATCGGCAGCAAGACATGCATTATGCCCGGAGTCGGGACGCGAACCGTGCGTCTGTTTCCCTGCAACGTGAACACGCAGCCACAGAATATTCTTTTCCGCAACTTCAATCGTTTCTCCCCGGCTGTCACCGCCGTCGGGTATAACGATAATATCCTGCTTACGGAATAATTTCTGCGACTTCAGCAGATATTTGATACCGTATACGCTGCCTACTTCCTCGTCTGCCATAAAAAGCAGTTTTACCGTATGTGCGGGAATAATACCGTTCTTTACATACGCAAGTGCCGCAAATACGGCCGATACAAGACCCTGCTGATTATCTTCGACTCCGCGGCCGTAAAGTTTTCCGTCCTTCTCTGCGACGGTCCAGGGATCGGTATGCCACAGAGACTGGTCCCCGGCAGGAACAACATCAAGATGGGTCATAACCCACACTGCATAGTCGTCCGATTTACCCGGAACTGTTACCACGACATTGGGACGCACACCGCTTTTTACCCGGCAGTCAGGAGCATCGTAATGCACTGTATCTGTCAGTCCGTGGTCTGCAAGCCACTTGAGAAGTACTCCGCATTTTCCGGTTTCTCCGTCGCCCCCGTTTTCCGGAGCAAGCGCGCGGCAGGCTGTAAGCAGAGTTTCAAGTTCTACCATACCGCGTTCGGAAGAGTTAATAAACTCAGATATTTTTTCTGTATCAGTTTCGTTCATATCAGGCCTGTCTTCATTATTATTTCCCAGTCTTTTTCAGATATTTATTATAGGCATTCCACGTTGATTCTACGAGAGTGTCCACATCCGAATACTGCGGTTTCCATCCGAGTTTTTCATACGCCAGTTTTGCCGATGCAACAAGCGTTGCAGGATCACCGGCACGGCGTTCCACATAATCGGCAGGCACGGGCTGTCCCGTAATGCGGCGGGCGGCCTCGACAATTTCTTTTACGGTCGTACCGGTTTCGCTGCCCAGGTTAACCGTAAGGCTTTCATGATTCTTTACAATGTAATCAAGCGCTTTCACATGTGCGGCCGCAAGGTCCGTCACGTGAACGTAATCGCGGATACATGTTCCGTCCCGCGTATCGTAATCGCTGCCGAAAATCCTGAGTTTTTCGCGCATTCCGCATGCTACTTCCATAATAACGGGAAGCAGATTTGCAGGATTCTGCTCAAGACCGTAAAGCTCGCCTTCAGGATCATAACCGGCTGCATTAAAATAGCGGAGTGCGGCGAATTTCAATCCTCTGAGTTTTTCGTACCATGACATGAACTGTTCAATCGAAAGTTTTGTATATCCGTAGTAATTTTCAGGATTCTTCGGATGTTTTTCGTCGATCGGAAGATATTCCGGTTCTCCGAAAACAGCCGCGGAAGAAGAAAACACCATATATTTACAATTATGTTTTACCGCAGCATTGAGGATGTTGAGTGTACCGGATATATTATTAACAGAATATTTCTCGGGTTGAATCATTGATTCACCGGCGGCTTTAAATGCAGCAAGATGAATAAAGGCATCAAATCCCTGGCCGAAAGCGGCATCAAGATCGGACGGTATAAGTATGTTGCCGTACATAAATCCGTTTTGTTTAAACAAATTCTGACGAAGCCCGCTCGAAAGATTATCAAATACTGTGACCGCGTGCCCCTTTTTCATCAGCTCTTTTACTACATGACTGCCGATATAGCCGGCTCCGCCGATTACCAAAACCTTCATTCTGACCTCCAATTCCATACTGCACACTGGTGCGGTTTTAACTAGTATATTTCATTCAAATACTTATCTCAATGATTCATTTCTTATTCAATCTTTCCCGCTGCTTCTTCCCATTGTACATTCAGTTCGTTCAGTTTTATTTCAAGTTCCGAAATAACTTTTTGAATCTGGCGGCACTTTCCGCCGTCACTGTATACGTCAGGACGGGACATTTGTTCTTCAAGCGTCTTTTTCTGTTTTTCCGTCTCGTCTATCTGCTGTTCAATGCGTTCAACATCTTTCTCAAGTCTGCGGCGGTCAGCTTTACGGCGTTTTTCTTCCTCCCATGAAGTCTGTCCGCCGTTCTGCACAGATTCAGACGAACTTAGCAGCGCGTCCTGCTGCCCGGACGCTGCTCCTCCTGCGGCACTGCCTGTCATGCTGAATTCTCCGACCGTGCCGGTACGCTCTGCCTCAAGCCGCTCCTGATAATACTTATAATCTCCCGGAAAATTCCGGGAATGTCCGGGCGTAAGTTCAAGTACGCGGGTCGCAAGCCCTTCGATAAACCCGCGGTCATGACTGACGAACACAACAGTTCCCCCAAAATCTTTAAGCGCATCCATAAGCACATCTTTTGAATGCATATCAAGATGATTTGTCGGTTCATCAAGGACAAGCAGATTTACCGGCCGCAGCAGCAGCTGCAGAAGCGCAATACGGCTTTTTTCGCCGCCGGAAAGCACGTTAAGACTTTTAAAAACGTCGTCGCCGCGGAACAGGAATGCTCCAAGCATACTGCGAACTTTCGGAATAAGCTCAAAAGGTGCATTACTTTCTATGTAATCAACAATACTGCAGTTTCCGGTTATTGTCTCTGCGCTGTCCTGCGAAAAATACCCAATCTGTACTCCGGCCCCCGGAATAATTTCACCGCTGAAATTTCTGTCTTCTCCTGCAATAATCCGTAGCAGGGTCGATTTTCCGGCTCCGTTATGACCGGCAACAACAAGCCGTTCGCCGTTTTCAAGCGTAATAGAAAGATCATCTATGACGTTATGCACACCGTCGTAGCTTTTCGTAATATCGTTCATGCGGAGTACCAGTTTTCCTGCATGCGGCGCGGGAGGAAACGTAAAATGAATCTGTTTCAGCGATTCGGGAATCTCAATGCGGACTATTTTATCAAGCTGTTTCTGCCTGTCCTGCGCCTGTGCCGCTTTTGTCGCTTTTGCGCCGAAACGGTTTATAAAATCTTCAAGATGCTGAATTTCCTGCTGCTGCTGATCGTATGCAGCTATAAGTGTCTGCAGTTCAACTTTGCGGATTTCTTCATAATGCGTAAAATTACCCGCATAATGTTTCAAGTCCCCGTTGAACAGTTCATATACTTCGTTGATTGTTACATCAAGAAAATACCGGTCATGGCTCACGAGCAGGAAGCCGCCTTTATATGACTGCAGAAACTGTTCAAGCCACGAACGTGCGTCTATATCCAGATAATTCGTCGGTTCGTCCAGAAGCAGAATGTCAGGCTGCTGCATAAGCACTTTTGCAAGCGCTATACGCATCTGCCATCCGCCGGAAAATTCTTCTGTCTGTTTTGTAAAATCTTCACGGGAAAACCCGAGTCCCAGAAGCACTGATTCTGCCTGCGCTCCGCGGCGGTGCCAGCCGCTTGCATCAAGTTCTGCTATAAGGTCAGCCTGCCGTTCGACAAGGGACGGTGTGTTGGGCGGATTAGTCTTTAACTCGTCACCTATATGGTCAATTTCAGCCTGCATATCATAGCCGAACTGAAATGCACGGTCGGCTTCCTGAAGAAGCGTACTGCCGCTGTGCGTAAGCCCCGACTGCGGCAGGTATCCGATACGGGCGTTCTTCTGAACAATACGCTGACCGCTGTCCGGTTTTGAAATACCGGCCATGACTTTAATAAGTGTCGATTTACCGGCTCCGTTTGCGCCGGTAAGAGCAGCCTTTGTGCCCCCCTGCAGATTTACTGAAACATTCTTAAGAATATCCCGGTCTCCGAAAGCAAGCGATACCTGTGAAAACTGAACGAATGCCATACTACACCCGTCAGTCTTTCTGGAAGAACAGTACAAGCGGACTCGTACCGCGGCTTGTTACTGTGTTACCGTCATAAGAAGCGCCTGTCAAATCTTCAAGGCGCAGCCCGTCGTTTTCAATTTTGTAGAGAAAGTTCACGTCTTTATCCATCCCGTCGAATCTGAAAGAAAGAACACCGTCATACGAAGAAACAAGCGTATCTCCCAGATAAAATTTTACTGCCAGTGTGCCGCCGTTTTTCGCCGATGAATCAACGACCGAAGGTACAAGCAGCCCGTAGTTTTTCCAGCTGAACGACTGGTCTTCCTTGAACGACAGGCGCCCGTAATTCGCACTCTTAAAATCAGGACCAAAAGCATACAATTTTGCGCATTCCTGTATACGCCGTTCTTTTTCCGCAGCAACAAGTTCTGTTACATCTTCTTCTTCACCGAGTGTAATAAAATTCAAATCCCGGGGTTTACCATTGTCGCCTGAATAGGTAACGACAATAAAAGAACTGCTTTTTACGGTAATTTTTACCGGCATACCGGTAAACGTATACTCCACATCACCGGTTTTCGTTGTTCCCGAATATTCCCACGATTCATGTATACTCGGAAGGTTCAGAGAAACTTTATTATTTTCTGTATCAACCGTAAAACAGTATGATGCATTCATAAGCTGCGGATCAATACGGTTTTTATCGATCATAGTCCGGTAATAATCGGGGTACCACGTTTTTGTAAGAACAGATTCGATAACGGTGTCTTTCTCTTCCTGCAGATCAGTCTGCTGCGCTTCGGGAACTATTCCGCCTTTCTGCGTCTGAAACTGGTCAAGATTATAGGAAAAGCACCATCCCTCTGTACCGTCCTTTGTAAGAATCCGCATCCAGTCGCCCTCCAGAGGAGTCTTACCGGCCATAACAGCCTGTCCTTTCCCTTTATACAGAAGTTTGACTGTTTCATTTTTACGCAGACGGTATACCTGCTTTGCGGCATTCCCCGGGTCCGAGCGGACAGGAAGACCGTCTATTTTTACTTTTGCATACTGATGAACAAATTCCGCGTACCGCCGGGCCGTTCTTTGAGCTTTATGATGCGGCTGCGGATCAGTAACCTGCCACAGAGGAATTTCAAAATGTTCCTTTGAACCGGGAGTCGATACAACATATACGTGTGAAATATTAGACCGGATATACACGGGAACTATATCACCGTCCTGCAGACCGTGTTCAGGAATATCCCACAGGAGCACCCCGTATCCCATAATTCCGGAACATGATGTAAGTATAAATAAAACTGCAAGAAGCAGGCATATCGATGATTTTTTGAAAAAACAGTTCATAATTACAGCATAGCAAATTACCGTAAAAAAGTCATTAATCTTGTGAGTCTCTGTTTAATGCGTTATAATTTAGTTATTATGATAAAAAATTGTATACCGGCACGGAAAGACATTCCTGCCTCCGATAAATGGGATTTAACATCGTTATTTGCTTCTGACTCAGACTGGGAAAAAGCGCTCAAAGATCTTGAACCTCTCACTTCAGAAATCGTGCAGTATAAAGACAGGCTTGCTGATTCTGCACAGACGCTTCTTTCTGCGCTCAAAGCTTACGAAAACGCAGATAAAAAACTTGAGGCAGTATACAATTATGCACAGCTGCAGTTCACTGCGGATGAAACTGATTCCAGTGCGCAGGACCGGGAAGGACGTGCCCGCATGGCTTATACAAAATACTGCGCAGCTACCAGCTTCTTCAGCCCGGAACTGCAGTCAATTCCTGACGGAAAAATACAGTCATGGCTCATGCAGAGCAGTTTTGATGACTACCGTATATTTATTTCCAAACTTCTGCGCATGAAGCAGCATATCCTCAGTGAAAAAGAAGAACGCCTCATGTCGCTTCAGAGCGAAAGTGCCGGTACAGCCGACAAAGCATTTACCGTACTCACGGACGCAGACATGGATTTCGGCAGTGTAAATACAGCGGGAGAAGAAAAACCGCTTACACAGTCGACGTGGGGTGTATTTATGGATAACCCCGACAGAAGCGTACGGGAGCAGGCTTATAAAAAATTCTACCGTACGTTCGAAAGCCACCAGAATACCCTAGCGGCATTATATGCAGGTTCGGTTAATCAGGATGTGTTCAGCATGCGCGCCCGCAGCTATAAAACGTGTCTGGAACGGGCGCTGTTTCCGGATAATGTACCGGTAAACGTCTATCACAATCTGATTGATACGGTGCACAAAAACCTTCCGTCGCTTCACAGGTATTACACGCTCCGCAGAAAAGTACTTGGTGTTGCAGAACTGCGTCATTACGACGTCTATGTGCCGCTTGTAAAAAACGTAAAAACACACACGACGTATGATGAATCAGTAGAAATATGCAGACAGGCTCTTGCTCCGCTCGGCACGGAATATACCGACCGTCTCTGCTCCGGTCTTAAAAACGGATGGGCAGACCGCTACGAAAACAAGGGAAAACGAAGCGGAGCATTCTCCAGCGGAGTATATACCGGAGATCCGTTTATCCTGCTTAACTATAAAGAAGATGTTATACGCGACGTGTTTACCATGGCTCACGAAGGCGGACATTCAATGCACTCGTGGTACTCGGTTCACAATAATCCGTACATGCAGTACAACTATACGATTTTCGAAGCGGAAGTTGCCTCTACATTCAATGAAGAACTGGTGTTTGACTATCTGCTGAAGCATGCAGACAGCAGCGACATGAAGGCGTATCTTCTGGCAATGCGTGCAGGAGATATTCTGGCTACCCTTCATCGTCAGACAATGTTTGCAGAATACGAACTGAAGGCACACGAACTTGTCGAATCCGGCACACCGCTTTCGGCAGAAGTTCTGCGCAAAACATACCGGACGCTTCTGGAACAGTATTTTGGGCCGGAAATGCATTTTGAAAGCAACAGCGATATGGAAGGCCTCCGCATCCCGCATTTCTACAGTGCATTTTATGTATACAAATATGCAACAGGAATTTCAGCTTCGCTCGCCCTTGCAAAACGTGTGCTTGAAGGCGGAACTGCAGAACGGGAAGACTATTTTAAATTTCTTAAATCAGGCGGTTCACGTTTTCCGATTGAATCGCTTAAAACAGCGGGCGTCGACATGGAACAGACCGCACCGGTTCAGGCTGCGTGCAGCACATTTGAGAAAATGGTCGATCAACTTGAGTCATTACTCAAGATTTCATGAAAAAAGCCGATAAATAAAGAAAGAATTTGAAACCTGAGGATTTTCAAGTGAAAGAAAGTGACTTTTGCTCATTCTTAGCTCAAGTACCTAAAGCAGAAATACACATCCATATTGAAGCTGTTCTGTCGATGGGTTCAATAAGAAAGTTGTATTTAAAGCAGTATGGCAGAGAGATGAGCAGACAGGAAGAAACTGACCTCTTCTCATATGATGATCTTGACGGTTTCATTAAAGCTTTTCTTACCGTGCAGAATTTATTCGAAACTGTCGCTGACTTCAGTTATGTGTTCGATGATCTTGCAAACTATCTGGTAAAAAACGGTGTAGTTTACTGTGAAGCGTTTTTTGCTCCGACAGCTTTTTTGAAGAAAGGATTCGATTATAACGAGATGGTTTCCCTTTTTTCCGAAAAAATAAACAGCATAAAAACAGAACACAATATAATTGTAAAGCTCCTGCTTGATGTTTCACGTACGTTCGGGTGTGAGAATGCCCTGAAAAATTATGAGCTGCTTAAAGAATACCCGTGTAAAGATATAATCGGTATAGGACTTGGCGGATCGGAATCTAAAGGCCCTCCGGCAGAATTTGAACCTGTATTTACCCGGGCGCATAAAGACGGTTTTCATGCTGTCGCTCACGCAGGAGAAGATACAGGACCTGAATCAATCTGGGACTCAATTAATTTTCTGCATGCAGAACGCATCGGACACGGTATTTCTGCCGTACAGGATCCAAAACTGATGGACTACCTTATACAGTCACGATTACCGCTGGAAGTCTGTATTACGAGCAACGTATTCACAAAAAAATATGTGCAGAAACCGGAAGAACACCCCGTCAGGGAAATGTTCGACAGCGGAATATTTGTCACCATCAATACCGATGATCCTGTATTTTTCAAGACAACTCTGCTGGAAGAATACTGGAAGTGCTACAGTCTTCTGCATTTTTCAATGAACGAAATCAAACAGCTTATATACAACAGTTTCAATGCAACATTTGCGGATGATACGGAGAAAATAAACTATATCAGCCGGGTAAATGCAGCATGGAAGCAGGCACCTGAAAAATAAATATCCGGTTCTATCGTAAATACACCATCAGCAGCATAATATCGCTTACGCGGATACCTGATATACGGCCTGCCTGTCCCAGGGTAAGCGGCCGGATTTTTTCAAGCTTTGTGCGCGACTCTGCAGAAAGTGATACAACGGCACCGTAATCAAAGTTGTCCGGGATACGCGTATTTTCCATCCGATGCATTTTATCTACCCGTTTATCCTGCTTTTCAATGTAGTACTTATATTTAAAATCGATTTTCGCTTCATTCCATTCCGCTTCAGGATAGCCGGGATTTTCCATATCCGGTTTTTTGAGCAGGAGTGCAAGAATCTCGTCCTCTGCCGCATATTTCGCGTTCATCGTGTCGAGCTGAGCCTGAGTTTTAAGCCCCGCTTCAAATCCGTATTTTACAAGACGTCTGTCGGCAGTATCGTACCGCAGCTTTAAGCGGTACTCTGCACGTGCCGTAAACATACGGTACGGTTCTTTTGTACCGAGCGTTACAAGGTCATCTATAAGAACACCGATATATGCTTCGTCCCGGCCCAGAACAAGCGGTTTCCATTCGGGAATTGTACGAAACGCCGTATGTCCGGCAGCTTTCTGAGCAGATTCTTCAGCAGCATTAAGAGAAGCTGTTTCCTCTGCGGATATTTCCGTAAACTGCTTTTCTTCTGACGGTGTAAACACTGCATGCGGATAAAACCGTCCGGGTTCCGTTGAAGAAGGAGAACTGCCCATTTCTGCCGATGCGGAACAGAGCGGACCGCACAACGACTTATGCGCACGGGCATAATATCCGGCGTTGATTCCCGCGACAAGTCCCTGGCCGGCAGCTTCCTCATAACCGGACGTACCGTTGATCTGTCCGGCGTCAAAAAGCCCGGCAACACGCTTTGTTTCAAGCGACGGGAACAGCTGCGTCGGTTCGACATAGTCATATTCAACGGCATAACCGGGGCGGCTGGGAACGGCATGTTCAAACCCGGGCATAGTCCGCATAAACGCGTCCTGGACACATTCAGGCAGGGACGAAGAAAGTCCGTTAAGATACATTTCTTCCGTTTCAAGTCCTTCCGGTTCAACAAAAATCTGATGGCGCTCACGTTCCGCAAAACGCATTACTTTATCTTCAATCGACGGACAATACCGCGGACCTATTCCGTGAATCTTCCCGCTGTACAGCGGAGAGCGTCCGATATTGTCGCGGATTATTTTATGAGTCGCTTCGTTCGTATACACAATATGGCACGGAACAAGCGGACGGGAAACTTCAGGATCATCAAATGAGAAGGGAATTACTGTTTCGTCGCCGGGCTGCGTTTCAAGTTTTGTAAAGTCTATGGTGCTTTTTAAAATACGGGGCGGAGTTCCCGTCTTAAGTCTTCCCGTCGTAAATCCCAGATGACGGAGCGATAACGTAAGGCCGAATGCAGCTGTTTCTCCCAGCCGTCCGCAGGGAGCATCGTATTCCCCGATAAAAATCCGCCCCCCCAGAAACGTTCCCGTCGTAAGCACAACGGCACGTACCGGAATAATGCGCCCCCGCTCTGTTACTATACCGGTAACTTTCTGCCTCATGCCGCTTTGCGCAGCTTCTGTTATTCCTGCACAGCGGGATTCGCCGGGAATAGTCCCTTTCTCCGCTCCGCTGTCCGAATGAGGAGGAAGCGGAGTTGTGCTTGCAACGGTAAGAATATCAACAACGGTATCCATAAGGGTAGACAGATTCGGCGCAGATTCAAGAACTTTACGGGCAAGCTGCGAATACACGATCTTATCAGCCTGTGCACGCGGCGCCTGAACGGCGGGACCTCTGCTGCTGTTCAGCAGTCGGAACTGTATAAGCGATTTGTCGGTAAGCTTTGCCATCTCTCCGCCGAGCGCGTCTATTTCACGCACAATGTTGCCTTTTGCAATGCCGCCTATAGACGGATTACACGACATGCGGCCGATTGATTCTATAGTTTGTGTAATAACGAGCGTTTTAAGTCCCATACGGGCACAGGCAAGAGACGCCTCTATTCCCGCATGACCGGCGCCGACAACTGCGACGTCATAATAATCATAAAATCCGGACATACTGAGAAACAGTATAGTGATTTACCGGAAGCGTTACAAGAAAACGACGTTATTTCCGGTGTTTCTTCAGAATGTGCACTATTACCGTAACAGGAATTATGCCGGCGACCGGAATTAAAACAGAAAACGCAAAACCGGAAAAAACACAGAAAGGTTTTACGTAACCGGCGGCAACACCCGCAGCGGCAAGCAGAAGCCAGATTATAACTTCCCATACAGGCGTATAACTGCCCGGATCATCACTTCCCCAGATGCAGTCCGACAGCAAAAGCCCGACCGGTACACCAGCCCACAGCAGAACAAGATACCGTACATCAAGATGCACACCGGTAAATGATGTGCATCCGGTACAAATAAACAATCCTCCGGTCAATGCGGAAACAGAAAGAATTTTTTTATATATATTCTTCATGTCAGAATTATATCAGATTCGGATATAAAAGAACACATAAAAACGGAATACCGTGCCCTTGCACCAATCCGCAGATTGAACAGCAGAAGTATGCAGCATTTCTGCAGCTGATCAAGGGCACGTGTAATCAAAGCTCAGAATACTTAGTAAAATAATCTCTGGTCAGTTTTACAACGACACCGGAAAGAACTATAAGTGAAATAATGTTCGGAACAGCCATAAGTCCGTTCACGATATCGGCAATTGTCCATACGGCGCTGATTGTCATATACGGTCCGATAAATACACACACAATATACAGCCAGCGGTATACTTTTACTACATTCATTTTTCCGCCGGAAAGGTATTCTATACAGCGTTCACTGTAATAATCCCATCCCAGAATAGTCGTAAACGCAAACAGGACAAGACAGATCATCAGGATGAACGCTATGACGCTGCTCATTACAGGAAGCCCCTTCATAAATGCGGCATTTGTAACAGCATATCCCTGAAGCCCGGTGTTCCATGTTCCTGCGAGTACAATAACAAGACCGGTAAGTGTACAAATGATGATTGTGTCAAAAAACGTACCGGTCATGGAAATAAGCCCCTGCTGTACAGGTTCTGCAACCTGTGCTGCCGATGCAGCTATAGGAGCGGAACCGAGTCCTGCTTCATTCGAAAATATTCCTCGTGCAATTCCCTTCTGCATGGCAATAAACATCGCCCCCAGTGCACCGCCTGCTGCCGCACGCGCGCCGAACGCATCTCTGAATATTTCACCGAATGCAGCCGGAACAGCCTTAATGTGCGTAAAAATAATGATAAGGCTGAAAAAGACGTACGTAACTGCCATAAACGGAACAAGCACCTGCGCTACCTTCGAAATACGCTTCAGACCGCCGATAATAATGAGTGCCGCAAAAAATGCAACGAAAAGTCCTGCAATAACGACTGTCCAGGAATATGCATTGCCGAAGAGGTTCACCGTCCACGCGTTTTCCGGATCAAAGAACGTGTTGACCGCATTGGAAATACTGTTGACCTGTGTAAAGGTTCCTATACCGAAAAGACCGACCATTGTTCCGAATACGGCAAAAATCTTTGCAAGCCACTTCCATTTTGCTCCCATACCTTTTTCGATTGTATAGAAAGGTCCTCCCAGAATATGACCGTCGGGCGCAACTTCGCGGTAATGAACGGAAAGCAGACATTCCGCGTATTTTGTCGCCATGCCGAACAATGCTGCAAGCCACATCCAGAACATCGCACCGGGACCGCCGGCAACTATCGCAGTTGCAACACCGACGATGTTACCAGTTCCTATTGTTGCGGAAAGAGCCGTACACAGTGCTCCAAGACTGGAAACTTCGCCGTGCTCACCGTCGGGCTTACGCCTGATTGATTTTAATGCGCGCCCCAGTTTTGTAAACTGCATACCCCTGAGCCTGACCGTAAGCATGATGCCCGTTGCAAGAATCAGAATGATAAGCCACAGTCCCCAGACTTTGTCGTCAAGGGAATTAAGAAAAGAGTTGACAGCTGAAAACATCAGCAAGCTCCTTAAAAAAACAGGAAGAAGCTCCTGTTAAAAAATAAGAGCCCGGATTCCGGCTTATGCCGTACACGGGCTCTCTAAAGAGAGATAAGAACATTTTACATGCTCTGTCCTTTGTGCCTGAGATATCGGTACCGGTACTGCCGGTACTTTAAACCTTCGGCGCTCCGCGTAAAAGCGGAGACTCTCCAGAGAATTGCCGCGAGACCACAATCAGCGCGGCAACAGTACTATACTATCACATAAAGCCGTTTTCCGCAACTTTCTATTGTCGCTGGACTTTTGCAGAGAAAAGGTTTATAGTCTGTCAATAATCAACCGCGCTGTATTTGTGCCGGCGTATTTTCATTATGGAGGTTATATGGGCCAATCTGACAGTTCAGGCAGTAGTAGTACCGTACCGTTACCTGACCAATACATGACAGTTCACGTGCATACCATGAACCTCCTCCGGGAGCTTCGTCAGGATTATCTCCGGATAAGCTGACCGTATTCTTCTGCGGGTTCCCCTGTATGACGTACTGTTATACTTCATTCTACAGGAGATCCATTATGATGAACGAACTTCTCGCTCCGGATATCGAGACACTTGTAAAAGAAAACAAGTATCCAGAAGTTGCTGCTTTTCTTTCCGCACATCACCCGACAGAAGATGCGGAACTGATTTCCGACCTCAGACCGGAAGAAATTCATAAACTGTTACAGGAAATTGATCCTCAGGACGCTGCAGACATCTTCTGTGAGCTTCCCGACATGCTTCAGTCCGATACTGCGGGACTTATGAGCCAGTCTGAACTTACAACTCTGCTCGAAAAGCTGCCGCCTGATGAACGGGCGGATCTTGCAAAATCCATTCCCGAAAGCCAGCTTGATGCCGTGCTCCCGTTTCTTGCAAAAAAAGAACGTGATGAAATAAAAGAACTGTCGTCATATCCGGAAGGAACCGCAGGTTCCATCATGACGACAGATTATATAGCCTTTCCCGAAGTACTGACTGTCCAGCAGGCAATCAACCGTATACGGCTTGAAGGTGCGCAGAAAGCAGCTGTTTCTCTTATTTTCATACTCAACACAGAACGAAAACTCTGCGGTTACATTACACTGGAAGATCTGATACTTGCAAAACCGGCGGCAGCGCTTGAATCGATAAAAAAGCCGCTTGTTGCCGAAATAACGGCCGAAACAGACCGGGAAGAAGCATCGTATAAAATCACTAAATACGGACTTATCGTTCTGCCCGTCGTCGACGATGCCGGATCGCTTATAGGCATTATTACTCACGATGACGCTATGGACGTTGTGGAAGAGGAACGGACTGAGGACATGGAGCGGTTCATGGCAATCACCGGAAAACATCAGGACACGTCATACCTGCAGACACCTGCCATAACACAATTTTCACGCCGTGTAATATGGCTCATTATTCTCGCCTTCTTTGACTTCGTTTCGGGAGCAGTGCTCCAGTCGTATCAGAATACGATATCCAAACTTATGCTGCTTACATTCTATATGCCCATGCTCACCGACATGGGAGGAAATACGGGCAGTCAGTCTGCAACGGTCATCGTCCGTGCGATCGCGCTAAAAGAGGTTAATCCCCGTGATATATTCCTCGTAATCTGGAAAGAGCTGCGCATTTCTCTCATGCTCGGTATCGTACTCGGAATTATCGCCTTTCTGCGTGTCGAACTTACAAGCGGAAATACCGCCATTCCTGCAATGCTTTCCCTGCCTCAGGTCGGACTGGTCATAGGACTTGCACTTGCCATTCAGGTAGTTTCAGCCACAATAATCGGAGCCATTCTGCCGCTGGTTTCGTCGGCTTTTAAACTCGACCCTGCCCTTATTGCGAGCCCCGCATTAACAACGATTGTTGATATTACCGGACTACTTATCTATTTCGGATTAGCAAAAGCGCTGCTGCATCTTTAAAATGCCCCGCTGATTAAATCTGTAAGATTTAATCAGCGGTTTCTGCTGTTTACGCAGAACCGTTGTATTTCAGAACTGCTGCAATTGATATTTTCTTCTATCTACTATACTATAAATTATTATGGATTTACTAAAAAAGCTGGAAGACTGTAAAACTCGTTTTGACGAACTTAATTCACAGGTCATGGATCCTGATCTTGTAAAAGATCCGGCTAAATATAAGAGTATCATGCGTGAACACGGTCATC
>Ga0172378_10000885_pt1 | contig 27174 bp, 21 predicted proteins | sample GrowelOW332metaG_FD_119755 | JGI IMG/M metagenome (GOLD analysis project Ga0172378, IMG submission 119755) | Groundwater microbial communities from an aquifer near a municipal landfill in Southern Ontario, Canada - Pumphouse #3_1 metaG | ecosystem: Environmental > Aquatic > Deep subsurface >...
CCATCGGCGCCTGTTTGCAGGTGGCGACGCAAAAAAATGCTCATCCTTCTTTGCGTTATTCGGCTCATTTCAATATTGGCCGTTGTTATCTGGAATTGCAACAGCAGTCTTTGGCTTTGCAATATTTTCAAGCGGCGGTGGCGGCCGGTCAGTCTGTAGCCTATAAATTTAATTATCAAGCGGCAGAACAAGCTGCCCAAAAACTGCTAGAAGAAAGGAAAACATTACCGTGATGAAACAAATAACCATATTGCTGTTGCTAATAACGACAGCTATGCACTTGCAGGCCCAGAATGTTTATCAGTTTAGTGATGCCGATATCATCCTCCCGACGCCGGCGCCGGGCTTGTTGCGACTGGCGGCCGAAGAATTGCAAAAACATTTGCGCCAGCTTACCGGTGGGGATTTTGCTATTCGTAATCAAGCCGTCAGTGAATTTGCCTTGCTTCTGGGGGTTAGCCCGGAGTCCGAAAAATTGTCACTAAAAATAGAGGCTTTGCCTCGAGATGGGTTTTATATTGCCGCCGCTGAAAAACGCATTTGCATCCTGGGCAAAGATAATCTTTACCAGAAACCCCCGAACCTGTTCTTTACCTTTTATGACTGCCAGGATCGGGGCACCTTGCTGGCGGTCTATGAATTTCTCGAACAACAGGGGATCCGTTGGCCCGCTCCCGGCGAAATAAATACTTATATCCCACCCAAAAAATTGGTTAGTGTCCCGCTTGGGGTGCAAAAACATCAGCCGGTTTTCCGGGATCGATTGAGTTCCGATTTCTGGAATTTTATGCAAAAATACCCCGATAGCCGGGAATATTGTCAAAACGTCGACGAAATTTTTCTCTGGGGACTGAGACTGAAGCTCTCAGGCCGTACTGTCGCTATTGGCTGCCATACCGAACAATTCTTGAAATTACCGGAAATCTGGCAGGATTACCCGGAACGATTCCAACTGATGCGTAACGGTGAACGTAATAAAAATTATCTCTGCTGGACTGACCCCGCCGTCGAAGAGGTATGGAGCCGAGCTGCCGATGCCTTCTTCTCCGGAAAATCACCCGCCGAAGCTGGTTTGCCGCATTTACAAAGCTGGCGAGGACAAAATTCTCCCCGCGAATTCTTTCTTGACCCCATGGATCATGGCGGCAGCAACGATGGCCGCTGTCTTTGCCAGCGTTGCCAAGCTTTCCGACAAAAAAATCCCTCTCCGGATGATAGCGAAATAATTTGGAAGGTGATTGCCTCGGTAGCAGAAAAAATGCGGGAAAAACATCCGGGCAAATTTATTGCCACCTTGGTTTATCCCCCGAAACACCAGCTGCCGAAATCAGTGGCACTGCCGGATAATATCTGCGTCCGAATTTGTGTTCCGGGTGCCAAATCGGTAGCTGTTCCGCAGCGTTTGCAGCTGGAATTGCAGAAAATTAAGGAATGGAGCGATATTTTGGGAGCTGAAAATGTGCCGTTATGGACTTACCAGTGTGAAATTCATGGCCGTAAACTGCCAGGCCCGCCAGAAACCTATCCTGGACTTTTTGCCACTTATCTGCAAAAAATCCGCCCGCTTGCCGCTGGCGTCAATAATGAAATTCATGCTCTATCTCATACTTATCGCAATCTTGATATGTATATTCAGGCTCGCTTGTTATGGGATCCGGAACGCGATCTGGCGACCGAACTGCGGGAATACTTTCAGTGTTATTATGGCGCTGCCGCCCCGGTACTGCAAGCCCTGTTCCAACGTTTTGAAAATAATTGGGTGAAATACTGGCGGCTGGTAACGCCGGATAGCGACGAAGTCGAAAAGGTCGGTTTAGCCCAGGATGGCGCCAACTTACGCAAAATCATCTGGAGCCAAGTCTATACTCAGGAAGAAATGCAGCATATTGACCAAAGTCTGCAAGAAGCCGAAGCTCTGGCTGTTGATAGCCCGCCAGTTCTGCGTCGGGTAAAGCTGTTGCGTTCCTATCTGTTTGAGATTATGCAGGAAGAACGTTATGAGGTCATGCAGATGCGGGATCTCTGCCCGACCATCGAAGTGTCCAATGATGATTGGCAGCAGATCAAGCCTTTGCCGCTGGTCAGCGCCAGCCGGCTGAAAAAAGAACTCCAATTCGCCAGCTATTGCCAGGTACGGGTCGATGCCGATAGTCTCTATTTGCAAGTACGAATCGAAGCAGCAAACCCGGAACTGAGCTTGACTGACCCGCAAAGAAAAAATGGCGACCGGAATATCTGGCGCGATAATGTCGTGGAAGTCTTCTTTTATGACCAAGAAACCCTGACCCAATTGATGATTAACGACCTGGGAATCTGGTCGTCACAACAGATTACCAATAAAACTGCCAATTGGCAACTGCTGCCGGATGTGCAGATCAAAATAGAAAAAACTGCCTCTGGCTACCTTTATTCCTTACACTTGCCCCGTCGACTCTTTTCTGGTCAGTCCCTGCTTTTCAATGTGACCCGTACCCGTCGAGTTAAAAATAGTGAAGAAGAAGTATCAACGCTTTCGCCAGCCAGTAAATTGGGCAACTGGCATAACCCGGAAAGCTATGCGATCCTGCAATTGCAACCGTGAAAAAAAAGGCCTGAAATGAAATTCATGGCACTAGCATTAATTAAAGCTGTCAGTTTGCAGGATGAATTTCTGGCGCTGCGGTAATGGGGAAGCGAACTGAAGCGCGGGGTTAAGCATGAGTCAAAAGCGCACCTTTAAGCAGAAAATCAACCCATTAAATTTTCTGAAGACCCCAAAAAACATTGTGGATTTATATTTATGCAGGGAAAAGGAGTTCTGATTATGCAGTTCAATCCAATTACCGCCGATACCCCAATGCGTCTTTCCGGCAAAACCCGCGAGTTGGCGGCAGAATACCTCAGTGGGGAAAACAAAAACCGCTTGCATAAAGCCGATTTTTCCATTTCCGACCTCAATTTGCCTCCGGATACAGATGCCAACGTCATTTTGGGTAAGCTATCGTTGCTGATTGCACAAAAAACTCCCATCGTCATTGTCAGGAATGAAAAACTGGCAGGATGTGCGCCGTTGTTGGAAAGTGTGCAACATTTGGTGCCAGGCTGGCCATCGATGAGTTCCGTCAGTCATACCACCGCCGACTTCCAGGACGCCATTGGCTTAGGATTGTCGGGGCTGGAGCGCGAATTGATCGCACGGGAACGCGAAGGACTGTCGTCAGAACAAAAACAGTTTTGTGCAGCCTTGTGTGATGTTATCCAAGCTATGCGGATATGGACGAAACGTCATATTGCTGCCTACCAAGAGCTGATTCTCAAGGATGTAAAAAACGCCGAGAATTATCGGTTGATCGTGCAGACGCTTGAAAGAGTGCCTGAGAATCCGCCCCGCACGTTTTGCGAGGCTGTTCAAGCTCTTTGGAGTTTCTGGGAATTTCAACGCTTGTGTGGAAATTGGAGCGGGCTTGGCCGCCTCGATATGATTCTCGGGGAATACCTCGAGCGCGATCTGGACGAAAAGATAATCACGCTTGACGAAGCTCGTGAACTGTTGGCTCATTTTTGGATCAAGGGGACTGAGTGGTGCCATGGCTTGGCAAAAAACAGCGTATTCAAACCTGGTTCCGGCGATGCTCAGGTATACCAGAATGTTGTTCTGGGCGGCAAGCTAGCTGATGGGCAAAATGTTGATAACAAGGTGTCGGATCTCGTGCTTGACATCATTGAAGAACTGCACATCAGTGACTTTCCTATTGCCGTCAGACTTAACGAACAGAGCTCACCCGAATTTCTGCGGCGCGTGGCCGAGGTTCAATTGCTCGGCGGCGGCATCGTTTCTATCTACAATGAAAATATCGTTTTGGCCGCTTTGAAAAAATATGGTTACTGTGAGGCTGAGGCTGTTACGTTCACCAATGATGGCTGTTGGGAAATCATCATTCCCGGCATGACAGCATTCGGTTATGTTCCCTTTGATGCCCTGCAAATTCTTCAGCAAACCCTGGGCGAGCTCGATGAAAAAGGTGACTTTGAGGCTCTTTTTCAGGCATATTCCGCCAATATGCAGATAAAAATTGAAGCTTTTGCTGATCAACAAAAGCATTACCGTTGTGACTCCTACTGGGCCGGGACGACGATTTCACTGTTGATGCCGGCATGTCGCCAATCCTGTCTTTCATACAATAATCGCGGCACCAAATATACGGTTTGCGCCATTCACGCCGGCGGGCTACCGGATGTAGCAAACAGTCTCCTGGCACTAAAAAAATGGGTCTTTGAACAAAAGATTCTGTCTTTGCAGGAATTCACTGGTATTTTGCAATCAGATTGGCAAGGTCATGAGTGTTTACGTCTGAAAATAAAAAAAGCTTTTATCGCTTATGGCAACGACGACTGTGAGGCTGATTCCATGATGCAAAGAATCTTCAATGACTTTTCGTCGCAGGTTGCGGCTATTCATCAGCGCCATGGCGTACTGATGCCTTGCGGGATAAGTACTTTCGGACGTGAGATTGCATGGGCAGCAAATCGCTGGGCAACGCCATTTGGTAATCGCGCCCATGAGTACTTGGCGTCAAACCTCAGCCCAACGCCGGGAACCGAAAAAGTCGGCCTTACGGCTATTATGAATTCCTACTGTAAAATGGATTTTACCAGGACGCCCAATGGCTGTCCCCTGGATTTGCGTCTGGATGCCGGATTTGCCAAGTCGGCGCAAAGTGTTGAGATATTGATAACGTTAATAAACGTCTTCTTGCAACGTGGCGGTTTTTATCTGCAGATTGATGTCGTCGATCCGGAAATGTTGCAGGTCGCCCAACAAAATCCTGATCGCTACCCCAATCTGGCGGTGCGTATTTCCGGTTGGTCAGCGCGCTTTGCGACCTTGTCTAAAGAATGGCAGGACATGATCATTAACCGTGCGACGGTGAAAGAGAGATGAGCGGTTTTGGATTTTTCCTGTGTTTGTTATGTTGCCGGCATTGGAACAGGCGCGCTTTTTCCGCAGTCAAGTTGTGGCGATGGAAGGAGGGGGGGGGCAGAAGCATACACTGCTCGCCGGTGAACACTTTTTCCTCATGATCAGTTTAATTTTCAGGCAATTTGCACTGGATGGGAAGTTGCTCCACGAATGATTTCCAGATAATGAGAAATTTTTTCGGCTGGGATAAAGTTGTCAACAAAGCCGTCGGTTCGCCCCAAGCGGGAGTATTTACTGCGGCCCAGCGGATTATATGGTTCGATTTCCAGTTTTTGGACATTAAGCAACTCGTCCGCCAAACTTCCGATGGCCTGCAGGGCTTTAGTACTGTCATTGATTCCCGGAATGATCGGGCAGCGTAATATTATTTGCGCCCCGGCGGCATTGAGACGGCGCAGGTTTTGCAGAATTAAATGGTTATCTTTAGTCGTTACTTTGGTATGTTGAGCCGCATCCATACTTTTTATATCATATAAGAATAAATCGACCACTTCGACCAAAGTTGACAATTTTTTCCAAGGCGCATATCCGCAAGTCTCTAAGCAATTGTGTAATTTTCGGTTTTTTGCTTGTGTCAGCAATTCCATGATGAAGTCAAATTGTGCCAGGGGTTCACCACCAGAAACGGTCATTCCGCCGCCGGAATTATTGTAGAAAATGCTGTCTTTGCAAACTTCTTCCAGTACTTCCCCGACCGACATATAGCTGCCGACAAGTTCTAAGGCTTGTGAATAACATTGTGTTGTGCACAAGCCGCAATGCCGACAAGCAGCCCGGTCGAAATGGTGCTGGCCTTGATGATCAAAAGAATGGCAATGTTCTGGACAGCAATCAACACACCAGCCGCAGGCAAGGCATTTTTCCGGGCTGAACAGTAATTCCGGTTCGCTGGCCTGTGATTCAGGATTATGACACCAGGAGCAACGTAGCGGACAGCCTTTCAGAAAAACTGTACTGCGTATACCTGGGCCATCATGAATGGCGAATTTTTTAATATCAAAAATCATTCCTTGCATGCTATGCTCCACGTTCAAAAATCCGATCAATAAATACTTCGGGACAGAAATTCCTGTTGCTGTTCTGCATTAAGGGTTATAAATCGGGCGGAATAGCCATATAAGCGTACAATCAAATCATGGTGATTCTCAGGATGTAAACAGGCATCCAACAATTCAGCGCGGTCTAATATATTGAGTTGCAACATACCAATGCCGGAGGCCGTAAAACTTCGTAAAAAAGCACTGACAAGTTTCGGGTTCAGGCCTTGACGAGCCAGAGAAAGAGTTATGACGGAGTTGGCGGGATAATCCGACAAATCGAGTTTGGCAGCATCGTTGAGTATAGAAGTGACTCCGTCTGAGTTATGACGCCGCGAAACATTTAATCCCTGACTGAGAAAATCGCCTTTCCGGCGGCCATCCGGCGTAGCACGAGTCATTTTTGCCCAGCTGATTATTTCCCGATAAATATAGATTCCCAGCTGAAATGTTCCTCCCTGTTCATTTTTCAATCCCTTTATTGCCTTAGCGATATCACGAAGGAAGCGCCGGGTTAAAGCAGCCGCATTGCCTTTGCCGTCACCGAAATGTTCCATACCTAAAGCAGCTTGTCGCAAGACTTCGCAGTTATCCCAATTGTTGCGTACTGCTGTCAATAGTTCATCTAGAGTACAGACTTGTTTGTCAAAACATAGTTTTTTGATGGCCATAAGTGAATCTATGAGAATGGCGAGTCCACCTAAGGGCAAGCCGTGCGGACTGTATTTAGCTCCGCCGGCAGTATAGTCCAGTTTGCTTTCCAAGCAGCCATCCAAGCAAGCGGAAAACAGTGGGGATGGATTTACTTGTGGCCAGACTTTGCCATTACGGGCGATCATTTGAGCCATGCGTTGAATTGAGCGGATGGCATTGTTAAGTACGGTTGCATAAACGGTTTCAAAATCGTCAGCCCCATCTATTTTAGCAAAATATTCGCCAGTAGCGGATTCGAATTCGCGGCTGTCATGGATGCTCAAATCGACAAGCTTGGCCAGGTTATAATAACAATTGGCTCCTTCACTATGTTCGCTGCCTTCAAGGATAATTTCCCAGCATCCACCGGCGACATAACGCCTTGCATCGATTAGGCTTTTGCCTGCTTTCAGTTGAGCCGGAATAATACTATCGTCATTAAGAAAAGCGAGGGTGTTTCTACCTTCCAGAAAATTTTCACTGGCGCTTTCAAGAAAGGATTGTGAGCTCTGGCGCGAAATCCGGCAATGGATTTTTGGATAAATTAGTTTCAGCTCTCGATGTGCTTGCAGAAACAGGAAAGTCAAATCATTGCAGATTTCATTGCCATCGGCATCGCAGCCGCCTAAAATCAGGGTGTCTCCTTGTTCTCCGTAGTTGAATTGTTCGTCGCTGGGGATATCCATGTCCAGTTTGCAGTCGGTCTGCAAGAGAAATTGACAGATCAATTCGTAGGCTTCCGTCTTGTTGAGGCGCCCAGTAGCTAAATCATTTTTATAAAGCGAGTATAGCATTCTGTCGGGATGCCCGAGGATTGACATCCCAATGCCATCCATTACGGCGCCCAGTTCATGCAAAAACCAAAGGCAGGCCAACCCCTCATAAAAGGTTTGCGCTGCTTTCCATGGTATACGACGGGCTAAACGAGCCAGTTGCGGACGCTGCTGGGCTTCGGCTGCCAAGGAAAATTTTTCAGCAATTCGTTTTATTGCCAGTAAGCCTGTAGCGGCAGCGTCTTGAAAAGGGTTAGCAGGGCTTGTCATAGTTTGCTGCCAAACTTTTTCCAGTCCATTTTCCAGGATTTTTGTAAAGGGGAAACAATGGTGATCAGGATCGCAATACATTCCGAAAGTCGAATGCAGGCCCAAGCTGCCGCATTGCGAGTATTGTTGAGCTTCCAATGGGGCAATGTCGTGGAAAAGGTGGCTATTTCGGCAGTAGACATAGCCGCCTGAACTTAGACTGGTATGCCCATCATATTCGGATATTTTCAGACCCAGTTCCGAAAAAAAAGGGCTGTGCTGGAATATAACCGGGCTGCAATGTTCGGCAATTAATTCATATTGAGCGGCTTTCTGTTCCATGGCATTCAGGTTGGAGTGAGCAGCAAAATAATCATCCATAATGTTTCGCAAAGGATTGTATGGTAACTTAGCGCCAATGGCCTGAAAAGAATGTGCCCGATAGTAGTTTTTAAGCTCAGTCTTGAGTGCTGTGTATCGCATTGATTTTCTCTCGGCTGGGAGTTGTGGTCTGATTGTAAGCTTAAATGCGTCGAAAACAGTTTTTCAAAGCAGTTTTTTGCGAGATTCATCTCTGAGCGAGATATTTTTTCAAGGTCAGAATATTTTGTCCATCGGCATATTGATATTCGCAGGCGTCCATGCTTTTGCGCACCAGCAGAATGCCTAGTCCGCCAATGGGGCGTTTTTCCGCCGGCAAGGTCAGATCCGGTGGTGTTTTTTTTAGCGGATTGTAGGGAATTCCATGATCCCGGAATTGCAGCATGAGGTGCGGCTCGGGTATTTTGTGAAGCTGGATGTTGATGTTCGTCATGCCTTTCTGTTCCGGATATGCATAGTGGGCAATATTGATGAAAACCTCTTCGACCACCAGCAGAAGCTGGTTGCGGATTTTTTCTGAAACGGAAATTCCATTCAGCTTTTTGGCAAGAAAATCTTGGAGTATTGGGAGTTGTTCGGCTTTTGCGGGCAGGGTCAGACTGCTTTGTTCATTTCCCTTGAATTCCAGAGCCAGCAAAGTAATATCGTCGGCTTGCGGTGCTGATCCTGTAAAGCGTTTGATTTCCTGATGCAGGCCGGACAACAACTCCTTTGGAGAGGGGGCACTGCGCGCCAGTTCGGCCAGAGTTTTCTGCAGGCGAGTTTCCCCGAAGAATTCGTCTTTCGTGTTTTGTGCTTCCGTGACTCCGTCGGTATATAAGACAAGGTGATCGCCGGGCTGGAGAAAGTGCGAACTGCTTTTGTATTTGCTTTCTTCCATACCACCCAGTACGAGACCTGGGGTGATGCGGAGAAATTCGCAGTTTCCATCCGGATGAATAAGCAGGGGGGGATTATGGCCGGCATTGGCGCAATCAATACGTCCGCTGCTCAGTTCCAGAATTCCCATCCAAGCAGTGACGAACATGCCGGTTTCGTTATGGGCGCAGATTTGCCGGTTCCCCTCTTGGATAATTTCGCAAGCGCTGTGGCCATCGGCAGCCAAGTTGTGCAGCAGAGTTTTGCTGGTCATCATGAAAAGCGCTGCAGGAATCCCTTTGCCGGAGACATCTGCGACCAGTAGGAAGAGATGGTCTTCATCGATCAGCAGGTAATCATAAAAATCACCGCCGACTTCCCGTGCGGTATGCATTGCCGCAGCCAGTTGAAAGAAAGTCTGACCGGGAAAAACCGGATTGGGCTCCGGTAAGCCGGAGACCTGGATCGCCTGTGCGAATTGGAGTTCCGCATCGATTCGAGCGGCGGTTTCCTTGATGGCATTTTTGAGCGCCGCAACGGTGGCGTTGATGCCTTCGGAAAGCGCCTGAAATTCCTGCGTGCTATTGACTTTGACTTTTTCTTCCAAATCTCCGCAGGTAATCCGTTCCAGGGAGGAATTTACTTTATAGATGCCATTGATGACAATTTGCTGCACCAATAATGACACAAGGACGAAAACCAGGGTGAAAAGCAGCAGGTCGACTGCGATTAAAACCCCAATAACGGAGTTCCGGCTGAGGTACATCTCATTTTTCGGCAGGATACCGATGATTCGATAATCATGGTAAGGTTCCATGACTCCCAGAAAATCTCGATCTCCGATGCGGGTGTTGAAAATTTTTCTACGGAGCAGGTTTTCCTGGTTGATTCGTGCGGCGAGGAGATCTGTTTTGCTGAATTCATAGCTGCCATAGCTGATAATCTGGTTGTCTTTACAGATAATGATGGAGCCATGGTTTCCTACACGGAAACTGCTGGCGATGTTGCGGATATCGGCCAGACGTGCAGCTTCGATCAGCCGCCGGGGATGATAGCCGATCTGTACGATTCCCGGTATGTCCTGACGAGCAACCCCTGCATATTGAAACATTTCCTGGTTGATGCCTTTGCGTTGCGGGGATTGAACTAATGCAAAGTCCGGATCCGTCAGCGCCGGCAAGAAAGCGGCGGACTGTCTGGCACTGGCCATGTCATAACCCTGGTATTCGGCAGGGATCGAAGCGATTAGGATGCCTTTGCTGTCCGAAACATGCAGCTCATCGACATCCAGGAGAGTGCGAATATGTTCAAGCTTTGCGCTGGAATTCAGCAGCTCGGGGGCATTCTTGATTTGGCCGGCCAAGACTCTCGCTTTGACCAGAGCCATAGCTCCGGTCATTTCTGCAACCTGTTTGACATTTTCTTCGGTAGTGAAGAGTTGTCGTCTGGTATCGGAAATGCGCAGGCGGATCAATTGAATGGCATTTTCCCGAGCCTGCCTGGTCTGTAATAGAAATGAAATTCCGAACGTCAGGGCAAAGGCAGAGGCAATGAAGACAAAGAGCCATTTCAGAAAAGTTTTCCGCATCGTAACCCCTCCCGTTCATGAACGGATTATTCCAGGTCTAGAATACTGGAAAATCCCGTCATGTCAAAAACTTCCCGAACCGACTCGTTGAGGTTTCGCAGTTTCATGGAGCCTTGTTTGAGCATTTGTTTCTGGGCGCTCAGGATGACGCGCAGACCAGCCGAGGAGATATAGTCGAGGCCGGCCAGATCCAGGATGAGCGTTTCGATTTCGTTGCAGGATTGCTGGATTTCTTTTTCCAGGTCAGATGCGGTGTTGGTATCTAGGCGTCCACTCAGAGTCAGAGTCAGCTCCGTGTCTTTGCGTTCTTTTTGAATGTTCATGATGTCTCCACTGTTTGATTTATTTCAAGGTTAATTTCAATTTGTTGCTTTGTTTGTCAAAACTATAGTCGCAATGCTGACTCATTTTTTTGATGATCATGCAGGATAGCTCATTGTCTGGGCTGACATTTTCCATTGGATTTCCGCTTGTGCCTTGATATTCGAAGGAAATTTCGGTTTGTTGGTTATCTTCGGCACAGCCAACAGCTAGTTCAATGATTTCTGTGATCGGGAACAGCAGGTTGAAAAGGACTTCTTCGCTGAGTAACTGCAGGTTATGGATTTGTTTCCGGGTCAGCAGGCGGCGGAGGCCGAATTCTTCCAATTCGGCATTCAGGCGATAGATATCAAAATTGCGCCCTGCGGCAGTGAAGCGGAAAAGGCTGATTTTGTGGATGAAGGCTCTGGTTCTTTCCTGTTGGGGGGCTCCGAAAATCTGTTCTGGGGGGCCTTCTTCAAAGATAATGCCTTCATCCATATAAAAGATGCGAGACGAGACATCTCGAGCGAAGTTCATTTCATGAGTTACGATCATCATGGTCATGTCCTGGTCTTTTAGTTTTCGGATGACGGCGAGGACTTCGCTGACCATGGTCGGATCCAAAGCCGAAGTCGGCTCATCAAAAAGGACAATCTCGGGTTTCATCGCCAGGGCTCTGGCAATGGCCACGCGTTGTTTCTGACCGCCGGATAATTCAGACGGATAGGAATAGGCTTTGCCAGACAAACCGACCGTCTCGAGTAATTTTATACTGCGTTCGTAAGCCTGCTGGCGGCTGAGTTTCAACAGATGAAGTGGTCCCAGCATCAGGTTCTCAATGACCATCAAATGGGAAAACAGGTTGAACGACTGGAAAACCATGCCCATCTTCTGGCGTAGCAGATAAATGTCCGTTTGCGGCGAAAGCAGAGGGATTCCAGCGATCAATATTTCACCGGAGTCGGGGCGTTCCAGCAGGTTCAGGCAGCGCAGAAAGGTGCTTTTGCCGGTGCCGGAGGGGCCGATGATCGAGATGATTTCGCCTTTCCGGATTTCGGCATTGATATCCTTCAGAACACAGCTATTATCGAAGGATTTACTAAGATGCTTGACGCTGATCATGCTTTCACCTCCACCCCTTTCAGAATTCGTTTCCGCAGTTCGGGGTTTGTTTTTCGTTCCAGCAGTCCGAGCAGGAAAGTTAGCAATCCCGCGAAGAGGAAGTAGATCAGGGCGGTTGCAAGCAGGGGAAAGAAGGCTTCATAGGTACGGCTACGGATGATATCACTGACTTTGGTCAAGTCCTGAATCGCAATATAGCCGACGATGGACGTCATCTTGACGGTCGAGATGGCTTCGCCTTTGAAGACCGGCAGGACATGGCGCGCTGCCTGCGGCAGGATGATTTTGCGTAGTACCTGCAGGCGCCGAAAGCCAAGCGCCTCGGCCGCTTCGATCTGCCCGGGGTCAATGGCAGCAATCCCGGTGCGGAACATTTCTGCTGAATAGGCGGCAAAATTGATGGCGAATGCTAGGATCGCTACCAGGATGGCATTGATATCAAAATGCCCGAAAACGACATAATATAGCAGCATCAGCAGCACCAAAATCGGGGTGCCCTGGACACAGCGGATGTAAACCTTGGCTGGGATACAGGTGACCCAGTGCTTGGAACGACGTAGCATGCAGACGACAAAACCGAGCAGGGTGCCGCATAGAATGGAAAGGACGGAGATCAGGATCGTGACACCCAACCCTTTAATTACCAGTTTGTAGCGGTCTTCGAGGATAAAGGTGCTGTGAAAACTTTTTTTAAGTTTGCCCAGCAAAGTCTGTGCGGAATTGGATTGCTGCGCATCCAGTTTTAGTTGATCGGAGCTGACAATGACGATGCCGCCCTGATAATTTGGTTCGCAGAAAAGCACGGTGAGGGCTCGTTCTTCCGTAATGCTGATGCCACAGGCCGCCAAATCTGCTTTTCCGGACAGGATGGCTGGAATAATAGCCGGGAAATTCATGCAGGAGACTTCCAGACTCAAGTCGAGTTTTTGCGCGATCCGATTGAGCATATCGAGATCATAGCCGATCAGTTTTCCAGCTTTCATGTAGGAAAATGGCTCCATTGTGGAGTCTACTACCACGCGAAGGACGCCGTTTTTGCCATTTTGGAAGAAGGCCGGGATGACTTTGACACTTTCGTCGTTGCCGAACCAGATTTCCTCCAGTTTCTTCCGGGTACCATCCTGGGTCATTTGTAGGAGGATTGTATTGATTTTCTGCTGCAGATCCGTCTTTTGCTTTGGCAGGATAAAAGCATAAGAATTTTCACAGAGAGGGGGTTTGAGGATCTGCAGACCGGGGATTTTCCCAGTGCTCATTCTGGCCAGAGGTTCATCGCAGATTAAGCCGGCTAGTTTGTTGTTCTGCAGGGCGGCCAGCATATCCGGATAAGATTCAAAATATCCCGGAATTGTGTTTGGCAGTTTTTCCTTCTGGAGCTGATCAAAGACGGAACCGGTGATGATCCCAACTTTTTTTCCATTCAGAAGTGCCCATTCGGAAGCAGCGCTGGATTGTAGTTCTTTTCGGGTTAGCAGCGTTTGTGGATTGGTGAAATAATCCAAGGTGAAATCCACCTTTTTTTCGCGTTCCGCAGTGTGAACCATATTGGCGATGACCAGATCGACCTTGCTGGCCTGCAGGGCGGCGAGCAGTCCTCCAAATTTCATATTCTGGTATTCTACGCGCATGCCGAGTTCATAGGCGATGCGTTCCATCAGCTCATAGTCCAAACCTGCAAAGTGGCCATCGAGGATAAAGCAGATCGGTTCGCGGTCGGCGGCGATGCCGACCCGCAGTAGCGGTGCCTCTGCACCTCTTGCCGGAAACCTGGGGCGTTGATAGGGGGTGAGCGAACTGCGCAGCCAACGCTTTTCAATCTGTTGCAGAAGCCCCTCCTCGCGGAATTTTTGCAAAACCTCGTTAAGCTGTTTCAACAGCTTGCTATTTCCTTTTTTCACTGCAATGGCGTTGGCATCGGTAGATAGCTTGTCCGGAAGCAGCATCAGGGTTGCGTCATGTAGTGTATAATTCAGCATTGAAGTATAGGAGCCAAGGACATATTCGAGTTTTTTGCTGCGCAGGGCGGCCACTGCATCGGAAAAAGTGTCAAAACTGGAGGGCAGGGCAGCGGGCTGCTTGCGCTCGATGTAGAGTTCTCCGATGCTGCCGGTCATCACACCAACCCGTTGGCCGGTCAGGGAAAGTCCCGAATTCGCTCCTTTTTGTTTGCGGGTCAGCAGAAAGATGCCGCCGGTATAATAACCATCGGTGAAATCGACATTTTTTTGGCGTTCTGGGGTGATGGCCATGCTACCGCCCACCATATCGGCTTTTCCCGCCATCAGCGTTTCCAGCAGGCTGCTAAAACCGCATGGGGTGGGCTGAAAGACCATATTGAGTTCGTAGGCGATGCGGGCGGCCAGTTCAACGTCATAGCCCAAGGAAATTCCATCCTGACCGACATAAGACATTGGGACGCTGACATTGTCATGATGAAAACGCAGGGTGCCGGCACTGCCGTCAAAATCGGGGCGATAATCGAGTGTGGGGATACATTTGCCGTCTTCTGAAGGGTTGAACCAGCGTTGCTGCATGACTTGCAACGTGCCATCCCCTTTCAGTTTGCGGATCACTGCACTGGCTTGGGCTGTCAGCGGGTTTTCTTTCTTGATTGCAAAACCATATTGGTCCACACAGACTGCTTCCGCTACCAGTTCCAGATCAGGAAAGCGTGCCTCCATTAGTCGCCCGACTGGTTCGTCAAGTCCCACTGCTGCAACTTTCCCGCTCTGTAGTGCCAAGCGCATCGAACTCAGATCATTGAAGTACTGGTGAGTGACTTTTGGGATGCGGCGGTCGATGTGGAGATCAAAAACGGTTCCGGAAAGCGAGGCTACTGTCTTGCCGGAAAAGCTGTCCAAAGGAGATTTCTTCTGCGGCAGACGGTTTTTTTTCAGCAATGCGCAGATTTCGGAATCGATGTAGGGTTCGGATATCAGCATGGCCTTGCGGCGTTCAGTAGTGTCATTTAGACTGGCGATCAGCAGGTCGATTTTGCCGCTTGCCGCTGCTGGGATCAAGGCATCGTAGGTCATGGTGCTGATTTCTAGTCGGGCCTTCAGAAACTGTGCCAGACGGTAACTGAATTCCAGATCGAAGCCCAGCAGTTTGCCGTTTGCTCCATAATAGCTCATTGGCTCATTCAGCCCGGAAGTGCCGATTTTCAGCGTCCGGGAAGGTTGCTGCGACATTTCCAGCGCCGGCATTTCTAGTGCAGTCCCGGTAATCCAGCGCTCATACATGCTTTGATAAGTGCCATCGGCGCGGTAATGGGCAATGAAGTCATTGACCTGAGAAAGCAACTCAGGACGGGACGCTGGAATCCCGATGACAATCTTCTCGTCCGCTAATTTTTCCGGCAGTAGCCCCAGCTCCGGACGTTGTTTGACAACATGCTCCAGGTTGTGTCGATCATAAAGGAAGGCGTCAATTTTTCCGCTGGTAACAGCGAGATACGCTTCCGATGACGAATTAAAATAGAGCAGTCTAGCCTTTGGAAACAGGCGTTCACCAACTGACATGGCAGCTGCGCCGGTCGGTAAACCGATCGCGTATTCCGGTGAGTTCAACTGGGCAGCGCTTACAATCTTCTGCTCGCCTTTTTTTTCCTGTTTTGAACAACTGACCAGTAGCGTAGCAATGACGATTAACGCCAGAAAACATCGCTTGATATACATGAATAAGTGCCTGTTGAAATATTATTTTTTTGTAAATGGCAAAGAAAGCGCTGGCACCCAAATAGCAAAACAGGACAGAGCTGCTTCACTCGTACAGAAAATAAAGCATGGACAACAGATTTTATACTGTCCATGAAGAAACCTTGACAAAATAATATGTCAAGGACTTGTCGTCAAGGCCAATTCTCGTAAACTAAGATAATAATATTTTGATGCCAGTTTCATTGGAGCGGAGAGGTTCTATTCCTCTGGGTTTTTTGGATCAGGGCAGCATCCCGATCAACGCCGTTTTAATCATTCCCAATGCGCCGTTCTATCACTTTCGTGTCTTGACTTTCATTGATCCTATGGCTCGGATGCGCACTGTATGCGGATGCATGAAATTGGATTACTGGTACTCGAAAGACATCGTCTACAACAGTTTTCTGTGGTCGGTTGCGAAGGTCTATGGATTCCTCACTGGTATGGCTAAGCCGGACATCGTTGCTGAATTCATGAAGCGCGATCCGCTTCGCCTTGGCGACATCATGCCGTATACGCCGACCGGGAGCGAAGCGTTGAGCAACGTGCCAGCATCTACCGAGTCAGCAATAGCTCCGGCTACTCTATGGGCAATTCCAGTTACTATTTACCATGCGTTGCGGATCAGGCGTGCGGTGTCATCCAGGGCTTCCGGGACACAGCGCGGTCCGCCGAGCACTGGCATGAAATTGGTATCTCCAACCCAGCGTGGAACGACATGTCCATGGATATGATCTTTGACGCCCGCTCCGGCTGCTGCGCCGATATTGAATCCGATATTATAGCCAGCGGGATGCATCAGGCGCTCAAGGACTTCCTGAGACTTTACTAGCAGAGAAGCGATTTCCTGCAGTTCCTCAGGCTCCAGCAATGTCATTGCCGGAAGATGACGGTACGGAGCGACCAGCAGGTGTCCGGAATTATAGGGAAAATCATTCAGCAATACAAAGGCCAGGCGGCCTTTGAAAACGACGTGATCCTGTTCACAGTCTCGCTTTCCTTTTTCACAGAAAAAACAGGTATCGGGTTTGCTACTGCGGATATATTCAACCCGCCAAGGTGCCCAAAGCGGACGTTGTTCATTCGGGGTGTTTTCAGGGGATTCGAGCATTGCATGCTCCTTTCTTTTAACAAAAAAACCCAAAGAAGTATGGAGTTTCCTCCTCTCCTTTATGGCTTAAATGAGGATTTTACCACATAACATAATGCAGTTTGCGTTCTATCGCAATCGTTAATCAACGGAAAAAATTCGGCTCATCCGGTTTTTTAGCGGGCTGAAATTTTGCCATAATATGCTGTTGATTGTCAAGGGTGCAATTCCCAAAAGTTGGTCATTGCACTCGTATCTTAGCGAGCATCTTTTGCGCTTCAGGCACACCGCTGTCTGAATGGCGAAAGGATCTTAGGGGGAGGGCATCTTTGCGCCTACGGCGCTAATCCGTCCCCAAAGATCCTTTTATCAAGAAGTTGGTTAATCGCTTACCTTGTATGGATTCTCGCTCAGGGCTATGACTGTTTGGCTGTGCAGACGATCACATCATATTGTATCCGTATCCCTTTAGAATTGTCGCCAACCTATTGTTTAGCTTGTGGACAGCAGTTTGCCCCGTGTTTGTCCGTGATTTTGGATTACTTTAGCAGGCCTTTTTGCAGGGCTGCTAGGAGTGCTTTGGCGCGATGGCTGAGCTTGTTTTTGCATTCTTCGGGGAGTTCGGCAAAAGTCAGATGGTATCCATCCGGGACAAAGATCGGGTCATATCCGAAGCCGCTGTTGCCGGCTGGGCTTGCAGTGATTCGCCCCCGGACTTCGCCTTCGGCTGTTCCCAGCAGTCGTCCATCCGGGGAGGCGACGGCGATGACGCAGACAAAGCGTGCTCTTCGATCGCTAATGCCTTTCAACTTTTGCAAAAGTTTTTGTACGTTACGTCCATCGTTGCCTCCTTCTCCTGCATATCTGGCAGAGTAGATTCCTGGTTCCCCATTTAGCGCAAAGACTTCCAGACCCGAATCATCGGCAAGTACTTTTTTCCCAAGAGCGAGTGCACTTTGCACGGCCTTTTTGATCGCATTTTCAGTAAAACTCTGACCATCTTCGATGATCTTCGGAAGACCGCCCGCGTCCTTTGCGGAGAGCAGGCGAATGCCATTGGGTGTAAGGATGGCCTGCATTTCCCCAATTTTATGTAAATTACTGCTGGCGACAATGATTTCTGACATGAATTCCCCTGAATTTCACGGCTCTTTTTTGCCTTTTTTCCGTCAATGCATTTGAAATTTTACTAATAATGTACACATTAATTACAAGTCTTAAAAGCGATCACGCTTTTTTTAATCAATTAATCAAAAAATATCTGGAGGTTAAGGAATGGCGAATTTGAAAGGAAGTAAAACAGAAGCGAATCTGGCTTATGCTTTTGCTGGAGAATCCCAAGCCCGTAACAAATATACCTATTTTGCCAGCGCAGCTCGCAAAGAAGGGTATGAACAGATTGCCGCGATTTTTGAAGAAACAGCTGGCAATGAAAAAGAACACGCCAAACTCTGGTTCAAACTTCTGGGCGGTATCGGCGATACTGCTGCGAATTTGAAAGCCGCGGCAGCCGGGGAGCACGAAGAGTGGACCGAGATGTACAAGAATTTTTCTGAAGAAGCCGCGGCGGAGGGCTTTGCGGAAATTTCCAAGATGTTTGCCGAGGTGGCGAAGATTGAGAAGGTTCACGAAGCGCGTTATCTGGCTTTGCTGGCCAATGTTCTTAATAAGACGGTTTTCAGCAAGAGTGAAAGCAAGGTTTGGATATGCCGCAATTGTGGACATCTTCACATTGGGACGGATGCACCGGACATCTGCCCGGCCTGCAAACATCCAAAGGCATATTTTGAACTTCATGTTCAAAATTACTGAATCGAGTCCCGGTTGGCTGGTTGACTCAGTGATAACCCCATTCGATCGTGTTTCGGATGGGGTTGTTTCGTCAATATGAAGAAGGTTTTAGAATGTTAGAAAATTCAGCAAATCCCTCAATTCCTGAAGTCGTCAACGTCGATTTTATCCGGACAATCATCAATGAAGATATCCGGGCAGGCAAGTATCGCTCGGAAGAGATTCGCACTCGTTTTCCCCCTGAACCGAATGGGTATCTGCATATTGGTCATGCCAAAGCGATCTGCATTGATTTTGGCATTGCCCAAGAGTATGGTGGCAAATGCAATCTTCGCATGGATGATACGAATCCAGGCAAAGAGGATGTCGAGTATGTTGAATCCATTGAGGAAGATATCAAATGGCTGGGCTACCGTTGGGATGGGGCAATCAAATTTGCTTCGGATTATTTTCCCAAAATGTATGAATACGCTGTGCTGTTGATTCAACAGGGCTTGGCTTATGTCGATGATCAGAATGCCGAGCAAATCCGTACCAATCGGGGGACCTTGACCGAAGCGGGAAAACTCAGCCCATGCCGGGAGCGCAGTGTCGAGGAAAATCTGGATTTATTTCAACGGATGAAAAATGGTGAATTTCCGGATGGCAGCAAAGTACTCAGGGCAAAAGTCGATATGGCTTCGCCAAATCTTAATTTGCGTGATCCGGTGATGTACCGGATTTTGCATTTGCCGCATCACCGCACGGGGGATCAGTGGTGCATTTATCCGATGTATGACTGGGCACATGGTCTGGAAGATTCGATTGAGGGAATCACCCATTCGCTATGCACGCTGGAATTTGAGATTCATCGTCCGCTTTATGAGTGGTTTTTGCAGCCTTTGCCGGTGCATAAACCCCAGCAGATTGAATTTTCCCGTTTGAATCTGACTTATACCGTGATGAGCAAGCGGAAATTATTGCGTTTGGTGCAGGAGAAGCATGTTTCCGGCTGGGATGATCCTCGCATGCCGACGCTCTGTGGTTTACGTCGACGCGGCTTTACACCGGAAGCACTGCGGAATTTTGTGCAGCAGACCGGGATTACCAAATTCAATGGCATCAGCGATGTGGCTGTGCTGGAGAATTGTCTTCGGGAAAATTTGAATAAGACCGCACCGCGTTACTTGGCTGTGTTGCGGCCACTGAAGGTCACAATCACAAATTATCCGGAAAACCAAATCGATTGGCTGGATGCTGTCAATAATCCGGAATGCCCCGAACAGGGAACTCGGAAAATCCCTTTTGGCCGGGAACTCTACATCGAGGAAGACGATTTCCGGGAAGTCCCTCCGCCTAAATATTTCCGGTTGACCCCCGGCAAGGAAGTGCGTTTGCGCTGGGGCTATTTTCTGACTTGTCAGGAAGTGGTTCGGAATGCAGAAGGTCACATCTGTGAATTGCTCTGCACCTATGATCCGGCCAGCCGTGGCGGAAATGCCCCCGATGGGCGGAAGGTCAAGGGGACCATCCACTGGGTGGAAGCCTCGCATGCGGTGACTGCAACCGTCCGTTTGTATGACCGTTTGTTCAACAAGGAAAATCCCGATGATTGTGAAGAGGGGCAGGATTTCCTTTCCAATCTGAATCCGGATTCGCTGACGGTGCTACAGAACTGCAAGCTTGAACCCGCCTTGGCGGAACTTGCCCCAGAAACCCGGATTCAGTTCGAACGGGTCGGGTATTTTTGCAGTGATCGTTATGAATATCAGTCTGGCACGCCAGTGTTTAATCGTACCGTAAGCCTGAAAGATACTTGGGCTAAGATCGAGAAAAAAAACCACTAGTATCAGGCGTACGAAAAAGAATGCCGCTAGCTGGCAATGGTTAGGAATAAACGAATGATTCATTATGACTTTACTGGACAGACGGCGATCGTGACCGGCGGCACCCGCGGCATCGGTGCTGCCGTGAGCACCGCTTTGCTGAAAGCCGGCGCACACGTCGTGGCGACCTATGCCGGTAATCACGAGGCGGCAGCGGCTTTTGTTGCGGCGCAGGGAGAATTGGCGCAGGCTTTGGAAATCCACAGCTTTGACGTCAGTGATTATAGCCAAGCCGAAGCGTTTTTCCGGGAGTTTGACAGCCGGCATCCGCGTCAGGACATTCTGGTGAACTGCGCCGGTATCCGGGAGGATGCGGTTGTAGCGATGATGCCGCCTGCGGCTTGGCAACGGGTGTTGGAGGTGAATCTGAATGGCGCTTATCACATGGCCAAACTGAGTGTGTTGCGGATGCTGCAGCATCGCTATGGACGAATCATTTTTCTGACCTCTCCAGTGGGGCGGATTGGCTTTGCCGGCCAGGCAAATTATGCGGCGTCGAAAGCCGGTTTGCTGGCACTGTGCCGTTCTCTGTCGAAAGAGGTGGCAAAACGAAAAATAACTGCCAACTGTGTGTCTCCGGGGTTCATTGCTACGGATTTCATTGGCAATCTGCCGCCGGAACAGCTGAAGGCATATCAGGATATGGTGCCTTTGAAACGCTTTGGGCGGGCTGAAGAAGTCGCCAATGCAGTACTTTTTCTGGCCAGTGAAGAATCCGAATATGCGACTGGTATGGTGCTGGAAATTTCCGGCGGTCTGTGAAACGTTTTTTTGAACAGATCAGGGAATATGCAAATGCTGAAAAAAAGTTTTTCTTGGGCTCGTTGTTTTGGCGTTGCTGTGTTATTGTACTGCCTGCCGGAAACGGAAAGAAGTCTTGCATCTTTATCGCTGGGCGGACTCTGTTTCTCCTGAACTGATCAAGGCCTTTGAAAAAGAGTATGACTGCCGGGTTGTTTATGATATCTTTGATTCCAATGAGCAGATGTACGCTAAGCTTAAGGCCGGAGCAACCGGATATGATGTTGTGGTGTCCAGTCATTATATTGTTGAGCTGATGGTTAAGGATCAGATGCTACTTTCCCTTGATCACGCGCAGCTTCCCCATCTGCAGCATCTGGATGATGCAATTGTGAAGAGGATGCCGGATCAGGAATGCAAGTATTCCATTCCGTAACGGTATTTGCGAATTCTCAAACAAGCAGGGCGCATTAAATTTCGCGGTGCGGCAAAAAATGGTGGCTATCATCCGCGTGCCACCGAGTAAACCTGTATTGCATCCGGAGATGGCGTCCGTGTTTATTTTTGCGGCTGGAACTGGGTTTGCCGCATTGCTTCATAGAGGGCGATGGAAACGGCGTTGGCGAGGTTATGGCTGCGGGCATGTTGTCCTGGCATCGGGATAGTAAATAAGTGCTCCTGGTAGCGGGAATAGAAATCTTCTGGGAGGCCATGTCCTTCGTTGCCGAAGATCAGCCAGTTGCCGGGGGTGAAGCGGACATCATAGATACTGCGGCTGGTTTTGGTACTGCAGAAGATCATGCGATCCGGCTGGGCGCGTTCCAAAAAATCCTCCCAGTTTTCATAAACTTGCCACTGCAGGTAAGGCCAATAATCCAGTCCCGCCCGACGCAGATGCGCTTCATCGAGTTGAAAACCCAGAGGGCGGATCAGGTGCAGCCTAGCATCGGTACAGACGCATAAACGGCCAATAGTCCCGGTATTCTGGGGAATCTCCGGGGCGACCAGTACGATATGAAAGGTGGAATTCATAATGATAAAATGAACGGCTGGGAAGCATTCCCAGCCGCTACGATTCTATTTATTCGCTTTTCTTTTCAATGGGTACAGGCAAAAAGAAACGGTAGCTGCTACCCTGCTGCGGATTGATGCGCTCGAGGTAAAAGATGACCATGTTATTCCGGGTTTTCTCCAGCGCTTCCACAAATTCGGTGACGGATTTTACTGGAATCCGATTTATTTCATGGATAATATCCCCTGGTCGGATTTCGCCGGTATCGGAATCCGCAGCCTGAGCGACAGCGCCATCCGGTCGGATTTCTTGTACTACAACTTGATCTTCGACAACATTCAAACGCAAGCCCAATTGATTGAAAATGCCGCCTGGGCGTCCGTAAGTGCTGGAATCATTACGAGTTAACGAAGTGTTGTCGCGTTGTCCGGCGATCAAGGTGAAAGACAGATCCTTGCCATCGCGTTTGACGACGATGTCAATTTTATCGCCGGGTTGGAAACGGGTGACTGCCAGTAGTAATTCGTGGGGGGAATGGACGGTTTGCCCGCCGACTTTCTGGACGACATCGCCGACTTTCAGGCCGGCCTTTTCAGCGGCTTCCCCGGCGATCACTTCGCTGATAATCACTCCGTGTTCCGCACCAAACTGGTTGCCGATTTCCGGAGTAAGTTCCTGCATGGCGACGCCAATAAAGGGACGGACGACTTCGCCGTTTTTGATCAGGGCATTGGAGACCTGTTTGACCAGATTGCTGGCGATGGCAAAGCCAAGGCCGATGCTGCCATGGGACATCCCCCCGGTATAGATGAACTGATTGATGCCGATGATCTGGCCGTTGATATTCAGCAGGGGGCCACCACTATTGCCGGGGTTGATCGAAGCATCCGTTTGGATATAATCTTCATAATTGCTCATTCCAGTATCATAGCGCCCTTTCTGGCTGATGCAGCCGATGGTGACGGAGTAGTCAAAATTAAAAGGCGCTCCGATGGCGATAGCCCATTGGCCGACTCGCAGATGATCTGAATCCGCGAATTCCAAGAAAGGGAAATCCTTTTTTTTGCCGCCGCCAATTTGCAGGATTGCCAGATCGGTTTCTTTGTCGACACCAATGATTTTCACTGCATTTTCATCTTTTTCATTATCATAGACTTTGCCCTCAGAGGTACGCACTTCCAGAAAGGCATGCTCTTGGATGACATGATAATTGGTTACCAGAAAACCTTCTCCGGAAAGCAGGACACCACTGCCTTTGCCAACCGGTATGGGGCGCCTTTTGCGTCCCTGACCACGAAAGTTTTCTTGGGGTCGGGGGAAACCGAAGAAGCGGTAGAATTCTTCCGGCATTTCCTGCACGGCAGGAGCAACTTGTTTGTTGGTGATGACGACAACGGCGGGTTTTGCCAGGTTGACGACTTCCGAGAAGGCATTTTCAACCTGTTGTGCTGCTTGTAGAGAATCTGGGTTCAGGCTTTTGCTTTCCGCCCAGATCCGAGAATTGCAGAATAGGACTGCACAGATGATCAGAGCAGTTTGAAGAGAGAAATTCTTGTTCACGACTGTTTTCCTTTCCATTTCCATGTTTGCTTTATTGCTGAACAGGTTCGAGAATGACTTCACAATAAGACATGTTAACAAAACGGAAAGTTCCAAAATAACCTCGTTTTTCTGATTTCTGCAAGGGGGAATATTTTACTTGTAGTTGGGGAGCGACTGGTCTTGATAAAGGGAATTCAGGTATTCCCAACTCGCTTGCTGCTTGCGCAGAGCGACCAGGTGTTGAAAAAGCTCGCTTTGCCGGCCAAAAAGAGTCGCGCACATGCGCAGGACGAAGCCATTGGGCGCTTGGCGGCGCAGTACCGCAGGTTGAGCAAGATCGCGGAGAAACAGAATTTTTTCGACGTTTGTGAGCGTGGAAATTGGCAGACCTGCGCATGCAGCACGGATTTCTATCAGCAGCGCAGGATTGACAAGCAAGCCTCGCGCCGGCATTACTCCATCGACCTCAGCGATTTGAAACATCTGCAATGCGTCATCGGGGGTGAACAAATCACCGCTGCCGAAGAGCGGCAGGTCCGGCAGCAACTCCCTGGCTAAACTCAGGCGCTGCAAACCCTCTGTGATCGGAGAATACATTTCTGAAACGGTGCGGTAATGCATTGTGACCAAATCGGGTTGCCCCTGGCGGATGGCTGCCGCAATCGCTGGCAGTTCCTGCACACTGCAATGACCGGCTCGGATTTTGACACTGATGGCCTTGTTGCCGCAACGTTTCCGCATGGCCAGCAGAGTGTCACGAATCCAAATTGGATTCTTCAGACAGGCTCCGCCGCCTTGGTTGCTAAGGACTTTGGGGCTTGGACAGGCGCAGTTCAAATCCACGCAGAGAACTCCGATTTCATGCAGTCTGGCGGCTGTTTCGGCGAGTTTATCGGTGGCTGTTCCCATAATCTGGACGATCACCGGGAAACCAGTATCCAAATAGGGTTTCAGCCAGGCGGCCAGGCGGGTGCGGCGGGGAACGCCGGTTGAGATTCGTAAAAAAGGCGTCCACCAGCAGGAGACCCAGTTGCGAGTGCTCATGGTTGTTAGAAAATTTTGTTCAGTTATACCATCCATAGGGCCGGGGAGAATCCGGCAGGGCAGCGCTTTGCCAGAGGCAAAGGGCAAGGGCTTAAGAAGTAGTTCGGGCGAACGTGACATTTTTTGACAAAGGGAGTGATGAAGGAAAGTCTTATCGTCCGGTTATTTGACGCAGCAGCCAAGCCAGCAGTGGCAATGCGGACCAAGGAGCGTATTGGCGAGCAATTTCCAAGGTTTCCCGTCGGGCTTTTTTTCGGCTGCTGTTGGCCAGTCCGCCGGCTTCCATGTTGACCAAGGGGGAAGCAAGTACTGTCCATGCGATGCCGGCCTGACGGCAGCGCCAGATGAAATCATAATCTGCGGCGATGCAGTAGCGGGGATCATAACCCCCAATGCGTTCATAAAGAGAGCGCCGGAAAAAGCAGCCGGGATGGGGCAGTGGCATCAGCAGGGGAAGCAGGCAGAGACAACGCGGCAGCAGCAGTTTTTCCCTGCCGGCGGGATTGAGCAATCGGATTGGACAAACGACAGCTTCCGTGTCTGGATTTTTGGCGAAGGCATGTTCGATTGTTGAGAGGGTTTCTGTTTCATACCAGTCATCACTGTTCAACAGGGCAATAATATCACCCGTTGCCTGTTCCAGACCCTGGTTCCATGCACTCGGAATCCCCGCTTGATCTGGCTTTCTTTGCTGGAGAATAACTTTTCCGGCAATTCCGGCATTTTGCATTTGTGGCAGGTTTTGTTGGAGGATCGCCAGGGTAGCATCTGTCGAGCCCCCATCGACGAAGAGGTATTCGATGGGTTTCTGTTTCTGTTGCAGAACCGAATCGATCGTGCGCTGCAAAGTTTTGCCGCTGTTCCAGCAGATGGTGATAATCGTTACGGACATAAAAAAGGTCACAAGTTGCGTTAAAAAGGAAATTTCACCGGGGGATCGGAGACGCAGATCATTCCGCTGGGTGATCCGATCTTGTGCTTACGCTGGGCGACTCCGGATTTGCGAGGGCAATTTGTCTGGTTAGATCAGTTAGGCTATGTTCCAGCTGCCGGAATTTTCCTAGAATCAGGATACTGCCGACATATACATACAGAACCAACAGATAGAGAATCAAGTCTGTGCCGCGTCCAACGCCAAGGACATCGGCTGCCCACTGTGATAATTCGGGGCAGAAAGTCAAAATAACACCGAGTGCAAATTGCCCCAGAAAAAAGAGGCGTGCAATAAGGCGGTTTTTCAGGGCGACGTGGCAGAGGATGGAGGCGAGCAGAAAACCGCCGATCAGGATGATTTGAATCAGGTTCATAGTAGTTTGTGGAGTAGCAAGTCTAAGAGGATATTAAAGGAATTACTAAGTTTTTGACCCTTGCCCAAGGAGTATTCCGAATAGGTGATCAAAGTTGGGATTTCCTGGACTTTCAGATGCGCGTTCCGGATTTGCGCCAGAATTTCACTGGCATGAGCCATCCGGTTTTCGTGAAGGTGGATTTTTTTCAGTGCTCGTTGATTGAGGGCACGGAAGCCATTATGGGCATCGCTGAGCCAGAGACCGGTGAATAGCAGGTTTACCAGACGGGCTCCTTGCAGTACCAAGCGTTTGAGTGGAGAGACCGCAGTGCCGTCCCCGGCGCGCAGAAAACGGGATCCCAAGACGACGTCTGCGCCTTGGTCAAGGGTTTCCAGAAAACGGGGTATATCGTCGGCTTGGTGCTGTCCGTCGGCATCGAAATGGATGACTGCCCTGGCGCCCATTCGTACAGCATAATCCATGCCGGTCTGAAGGGCGGCTCCTTGGCCGAGATTGATCGGATGTCGTAGCAGTTTAACCGGCATACCTGCGGTAAAATTGCGCACCGGAACTGCGGAACCGTCATCCACCAAAACGATTTGGGCGTTCAGCGGCAGCAATTTTTCAATGGTTTCCCGCAGCACGGCATGTTCATTGTAACAGGGTATGATAATGTAAACATCGCTGAACATGCTTTTACCATAATCGTTTTTTCAGCCCTTGCAAGATGCGGGCCAAGGTTAGCTTGTCTTGAGGTGAACTGCCGCCGACAAGCGAAACAGCCGTGCGACTGCCATCTGGGTGGCGCGAGCTATGGAGCGCCAGGGAAATCTGCTCAGGAGCGGGCTGAAGCCCGCAGGGGCCACGCAGACTAAAGTCTGAACTACAAACGTATGTATCCGACGAATTCATATGGAGTGCGGGAGCTTAGCTCCCGCTTTGCAAACTTCGTCAACCCTTCGCACTCCATAAGGTCTACTGGAGCCACGCAGTCTAAAGGTAGTGGACTACAAACGTGCCTATCCGACGAATGTACCTGTCCCGAAATGACCTCTTGGCGCTGGGTGGAATCTTTCGGGAACGGATCCGGAGCTGGAAGCTCCGGCCACTTTCTGGGGAATATCCGTAGCTTCAGGTC
>Ga0172378_10000888_pt1 | contig 27082 bp, 27 predicted proteins | sample GrowelOW332metaG_FD_119755 | JGI IMG/M metagenome (GOLD analysis project Ga0172378, IMG submission 119755) | Groundwater microbial communities from an aquifer near a municipal landfill in Southern Ontario, Canada - Pumphouse #3_1 metaG | ecosystem: Environmental > Aquatic > Deep subsurface >...
CAAACAATAATGCTATATATAATCAACGAGCAATATGCTTATACACAAAAAATAGAATTATGAGATTAATACGTTTGATGGAGTGCATAATAGTCGTTTTATTCGGCTACTGGTTGGTTTTTGGTACTATTGACATTGAAGTTGTCAAAAAAATCATCGGATATGCGTGTTTGATTGTTGGCGGATTTGTTTTACTGGTGAATATTTTATATTTGCTCCCGGACCCAAATATTGAGGACGAGAAGAAAAAAGACTCTGAGGGCAAAAATTCAAAATAATCTGTATTATAAATAAAATTTTGTTATATGTTAACTCGCGAGAATCGAATAGATCATTATTTGCAATATTTAGCAAAGGCCGAAGAAGCCGGTCAATTACCGGACGGCATTCGCGAGATAACTGAGCTTCTGATAAAAAACGGAATAGTTACCTATACAGAATTTTATGATTTTATTGTACAGAAAAATAAAACACCGGACTATCGGAAACTTAGGATTCTGTACGTGCGGTTACGTAACCGTGGGGTTTCCGGGTATATTCCGCATGTATTATTAGCATTTGACGACATTTGTGAGGAATCCCTTCCGATTAAAGCACTATATTACGAGGCGATCGATACGAATTCACAAGAATCGATTTTATTAATGTTTGAACATTATGCGCCGTTATTGCTTTTTATTGCCGATTGGTCAAATGTTCAATTAGAAAAATCCGGAAGTTTCGGAAAAGTGAACAACATTGTATCTGAGTTGTTTTTTTCATTTGACTATTGTGTGCATAATTTTCGTTTAAACCTTGCATTTCCGGCAGAAGTACCACATATTCATTCTTTATTTGGCTTTTTGACGGATCAAATAAAATCGAATTTGATAAATTTGTATCCGGAGTTGGCAAATTTTGATATTGCGATAGATCAATTGATGAAGCAAGATTTTTCCGCGCTTATTCACCGAACGGATTACAGTAAAGAATTAAAGTCCGTGCTGTCTGCAAAAGAGTATTATATTTTTGTATCACTATATAATCCCGGATTTGCAACAGTGAGTTTTTCAAAGCTTTGCAAAAAAATGAAAGTTGACAGTGAAACTCTAAAAAACATAATCAACCAAATTTTTAATGTTTTGCTGGCAAATGATAATTTTAAAGAATTTATAAAAACTGTAAAATCTGATTTTTTATGTAAATTATATAAATTGCATTTAAATTCCAAATTTTCAAGTTCAGAAATAGAAATGATGGCTTCAAATTTTGAGTACGCAAAGCTTTTTTCCCAACCGGACAGATTATACTTAAATAAGATTCTTGACATGAAGTTTACTGTTGATGAAAAACAAGAATTGCTTTTTAATATACAAAATAATTCCGGTTATGCGGAAAATAGTTTGTTTCATACGTTTTTGAGTTATGCTTTTGCCGGAGAACAAGTCTATAAAAATGATATTATATATTTGAATTTAAAATTAACGCAAATTAGAAATATATTTAAGCAATGATAAATTTTTTTAATTACCTTCGCCCGGTATTGAACAACCAGGGCGTATTTTTAGCAGCAAAACTCGGCAAATCGAATTCGATGAAAGAGTGGATTGACACGATTAATCAATTAAAGCCGTTTGTGTTAACAACAAAATTTGCTGCCGAGCGTTTTGCTCAGGTCAAAAATTACGGGTTAGATTTATTTAACTCACCCGGAGATACAGAAGTTGCACCGGTAACCGAGGATAAAAAAGATGCCGCACCGGTTGTTGATGCTGAAAAAACAGAAACACCGGTAACTGAGGATAAAAAAGATGCCGCACCGGTTGTTGATGCTGAAAAAACAGAAACACCTATTGTTGATGCTGAAAAAACAGAAACACTGGTAACTGAGTCAACGGATGACAGTACGACTGATGATACAGAAACGAAAAAAGCAAAAAAAGCAAAAGCTAAAAAGTAATTACAAGTAATATGTAATTTTGAAGGTATCCAAATATGTTTTTGGGTACCTTTTTATTTATATTATATAGTTATGAAATTAATTGACAAATATAATTCAAATTTAATTGTCACAAAGATTATTGACAGTGCACAATTCAAACAAAGATTTAACCGTAAGTTTGGAATGGATCTATCAAAAACCACTGGCGGATGGTGTTTTTGCTTATCCCCAACAGAAATTAACAAGGGACTGATATACTATGATTTTTCTAAAATAGAAAAACAGTACTGGTATGATTTTATGTTGAAATGGGCACGAGAGGCGGATCAGTCATTCACCCAGTTTTTTATCGGTGAGTCAATTTTGGACTTGATAGACATAAAAATAAAATATGTAAATGAAACCGGTTATTTTATGTTTGAAATAACGCCGAGACACGTTATGCTGACCCGGATCATTTATGGGGCTTCTGCCGCTATTCTACTGGCAGGTATAGGATTAATTATAAACGCAATATTAAAATAAATGGCAGCAAATTTTGAAAGTGAACCGAAAGACGTCCTTTCGTGGGAGCGCCTGCAATACTATCATGAGTTACTGATGCGGTATCTCAAAAAGAAGCAGGGAATAATGTTTATCGGATCTTTTGACAGTATAGACTCTATACCCCGGGATTCTTCCCGTGAAGCAGGAAGTATTGCAGAGATTACAGAGTCCTTTATTCTGGATTCAAAAAGATGGAATGCGGGAACTTGCGTTATTTGGGACGGAACAGCCTGGAAATCAATTTCTAATGAGGTTGATTCCGCATTACTGCAATGGCGGACAGATTTAGATGCTTTTGACAATTATGTTGTGACTGCAAGCGCTTTGTCTGCAAATGATACGTTATTCTGGGTTTCCTGCAATGATTTCGGAATCGTAAAATATTTTGGAGGAATATACCAGATTTATTCCAGTTCTCAGGTAGCGTCGTTGTCTGTCAATTCTGACGGGAAGCTATATTGTAATACAAAGGTCAACAACACATATCCGTTTGAGTTGTTCATATTAAATAACACCTCGGGAAGTTTTGCTTTAGAGACTGGAAACGTTGCAAACACGAAAGGAACCAGTGAGAGCGTTGTTTATACATCTGATACAGAGCCGATAGTCACAAGTACCTTTGCACAGATACAAGCCGGCACAACAACAGATATATCTGATGCAATGGCGGACAGCACGCTTTATTCGGTTTCTGCGGGAACAACAGATAACATTTATTTCACTTCTTCTGGCAGGGACCGCGTATTTTTATATATTGCATCCGGAAAAACACTGGAAACGATAAGTATCAACGGAACAATATATAACGTAAAGGACAATATTGGGGCTTTTTATATTTATTGCTATCCGGATATAACGGTACCCGATATTTTCCAGGCGAAATATAATCTGAATGCAGACAATAAGAATATTTATTTCTATGTTGACGTGACTGCAAACAAAGTTGCATTTGATACGACATTCAATCTGTCAGATTTAAATACAGCTATTGCAAAAAATACCACCAACATAACCACGAATACAGCGAATATTGCTACAAATACAACGGACATTGCTAATTTGCAGCAGTCTATCGGTGGAGATTTGACAGAGCTGAAAGCCCAAGTAGAAACTAATACGGCGAATATTGCAGGAAATACGACAAGTATCTCCCAAAATACTTCAGACATTGCCGGGCTAAAAACTGATGTATCGGAAAATACAACTAACATCTCAACGAACGCCGCAGATATCTCTGCACTCAAAACTCGTGTGACGGTCAATGAGGGAAATATTACGACGAACACCGCAAAGATTTCCGAGAATGCTACTGATATATCGGCATTATCGTCCAGGGTATCTGTCAATGAGACAAATATAGCCAACTTAGAAGCGACTGTTGCAGACAACACAACGGATATAAGCGGATTAAAGACTGATGTAGCTGCAAATGTGACAAATATTACAACAAATACAACTGATATAACCGCACTTAAAGTTCAAGTTGCGGAAAATAAAGCTGATATTGCTGCAAATGTGACAAATATTACAGCAAACACAACTGATATCACGAATCTGAAGACTCGCGTCGCAGCTAATGAGACAAATATAGCAACCAACACAAAAGGAATTGCTACAAATGCAACAAGTATTGCCAGTCTGACAGCATCAAAGCAAGATAAATTGACATTTGACACCACACCGACCGCAAGCAGTACGAACCCGGTAACAAGTGAGGGAATAAAGAGTTATGTGGATACAGAAATTAGTTCTATACCGGCAGCATATCATCCGAAAGGAAGCGTTACGTTTGCAAATATTCCGACTACCGGATTAACAGAGGGAGACGTCTATAATATTACAGATTCTTTCACAATAGACAGCCGTTTTATTGATTATGTAGCAGGAGAAACGAAAATATATCCTGCCGGGACAAATATTGCTTATACGTCTGACGGGAAATGGGACGCACAGTGCGGACTTGTTGATTTAACAAGCTATCAAAAAACGGCAAATCTGACGTCCACTGACGGGTCTGTGACTATCTCAACGACAGCTGTGGGAGTTGCAGATTTTTCAGTGACACAATTGACATTTGATGAGACTCCAACAGATGGTAGTACAAACCCGGTCACAAGTAACGGAATTTATGATGCGTTAGCGGCAAAGCAGGGAAAGTTGACTTTTGATACGATACCTACTATTGGAAGTACCAATCTGGTTACTTCTGGAGGTATTTATATGTGGACGGCGGCAACCTATATTACTTCTGCAAATGTGGCAAAGAACTATCAAAGGATTTTGACTTTTGATGATGCTCCAAGTAGTGTAAGTACGAATCCAGTAACATCAAAAGGAATTTACACTGCGATTTATGCGAAGCAGGATGTATTGACTTTTGATACAACGCCGACGGCAAGCAGTACTAATCCGGTAACTTCCGGAGGAATATATACGGCACTTGCAAAGAAACAGAACACCCTTACATTTGACAGTACTCCGACGGCGAACAGCACTAACCCGGTAACTTCAAAAGGAATTTTGAGTTTTGGCAATCAACATAGGCTTTTATCTGACTGGACTGGGGAGGTAACAAAGGATTCGGTAACTCCAATTAGTTCCGGAGGAGTTTATACGGCACTTGCAAAGAAACAGAACACCCTTACATTTGACAGTACTCCAACAGATGGTAGTACAAACCCGGTCAGAAGTAACGGAATTTATGATGCGTTAGCGGCAAAGCAGGGAAAGTTGACTTTTGATACAACTCCAACAGATGGCAGCACAAATCCGGTTACTTCTGACGGTGTATATAATTTTGTACATCAAGTTGTTTATGGTACTTTTGAAATAACTCAGGAAAATTACGCAACTTATTCATATTGCCCATTATCTGTTTTTAATAATGATACAACAGTTTATTTTTTAAAGAATATTCCAAGTTCTACATCATTACTATATATTTCTGGGACGGGGACAACGACCGTAAAAATTGCCGGGATTTCTTGTGCGACTGAATTTACAAATGGACATTCGATAAAAGTGATGTGCGGCGGAACAGTCGGAACGCTTGAAATATATCCATATAACTATTTTTCGGACGGTAAGACATGGAATGCTGATGGATCTACTACATTTGAAACGTCTGTAATGGATGACCAGATTGATTTTTCAAATGCCGATGGCGGAACACATTATCAATCTTATGCGATTGGCAGGTTTCGATTTATAGAATTTGTTTATTGGAATCATAGATGGTACGTACCAGCTTATTGCTACACGTAATTAAATAAAGTATCAAAAGAAAAACTCAAAGAACTAAAAATTCTTTGAGTTTTTTTTTATTCACCATTTAACGTTTAATTTATCTCTGAGTTTGAATCTGTCCACGAGGACTTGCCCGTTGTCTAATGAAAGACGGTCAAATTTTCCTGCCAACTTACAGCACTTATATAAATCTGCCGTAAGTTTGAGATGATAGCAGACATCACCGAGATAACAGTCCTCAATGCCCCATTTTTCTTGCGTTGATAATTTAAAAAGTTCTCCCTGAAATTGAATTACTTTCTGGATTGCCGTTTTTTTCATGAATAACCCGCATGAGAAGAACCCGTTGTATACCGTGCCATAAGATTCCTGATAGTCTGTAATTGAGTTTCTGGAATCATTTTCGAGCCGCAACAGCTGAATATCCGTTTCAGAGCTCTCAATGCCGGCAATGCTTCCGGAAGTAATCCATCGGTCACCGTCAAGAAACAGAATATCATCATCGCCGGCGGCTGATGCCCCGAGATTTCGCGAATAAGCTGTCTGTCGTCCTTTCAACCATGAAGGCGTTTCTATAAAGAACTCTCCTGCAGATTTTAATTGTGCCGCGGAATCATCGGAACACCGATCCAGAACCCAAATTCTGGAGTATTGCGAGTATGGTTTTAAAGAATCCAACATCGGCTGGATAGATTTACCTTCATTTTGCCCTATAATAACGATTTTCATTTTTTATTCTTATAATAAATAAAAAAATGAGTTCTATTCAGATAAAATATATTATATATTTGTATAAATAAAAAAAAAATGAATAAAGGTAAAACATTTTCAGAATTGGCAAGAGAGCAACGTGCAACTTACATTTCTATTTACCCGGATGAAAAAATCTGGAGAAAAATAGAAAGCTCTGGTGATGAATCATCGACAATGGGAGATGATTACGGTAGTATGGTTGCATATTTCGCTTTTGATGATGCGGATCTTTTTGAAGACCTATTGGATTATACATGCAATGTATATGAAATATCTGCCCTTGGTATCTATATTGTAGAAGTGGATGCAGACAAAGGAGAAAATACAGTATTTTATTTACAAAACGAAAATAGATAATAATAATGAAAGACGAAAAACTTTGCAATTTTTTGCATGACAATTATTGTGATTACGTTGCGGTAACCCCGACTCTGAAAGCAATGAGAGATTTGCAACCCGAGAATGATATTGAGCCGGATTACGAGTCTTCTAATTATTTTGCTTTTTCAGATTGGGATGTAGCAAAAGAATTGATAGAACATTATGATCTTCCTGTATATATTTATAAACCACTTGACTGTTGGCTTATTGAAGTTGATGGGGAACACGGGGAGCATATGCTTATTCATAGAATAAATTAATTGCGGATTTATAAATAAATTCGTTTCGGGGCTCGGATATCCATAGATGATATTCGAGCCCTGTTTTTTTATTTTGTTTCTTGTTCTATTCTGGGAAGAAATTTTATATATTATTGTAATAAAAAGAAACTTACATGGATATTAAAGAGATATTTAAGAATGCCGCATACGATTTTCCGGTGTCTCCGTTCTCAGAGGTCAAATACTCTGCGGATGATTTCTACCAGTTCTCTGAAGAGGACAAGAAAAAATATAAGGACGTATTGGATTCTTGTAAGTGCTGCATATTAGAGACTTGCCATGACCATGCAGCGAAGAGAATATCAAGTCTATTGGATGTTTATCAATATATGACATCTGCGGAGTTTTCGGCAGTTCCGAAAATGGGCAGGCGAATTGTTTTTTCTGTCAATGCTATGAAGCGACCGAAACTCGGAGACTTGAAGGAATGGTCGGGAATGCAGGTTTTTGATTTTGATATCAAGAGCGAGAAATATGTTGAGACTCTTAAAACCGAGCTATTCAATATATTAAAGATATACAACTGGATGTTTATGGTTACGAAATCATCGTCTGGTAAATCGCTTCATGTATATACCCATATCATTCCGAAGGATATTCATGGCGGGACGGATATAGAATCAATGTATAAAATAGCGTATGTTTATAAATCAATCATTATTGAAAATGCGATCAAATATATTATTGAATCGAAACAGTTGGAAATACCTGTCTCTTCTGCGATGCTGGATGCTGCAATGTGCAAAATATCTCAGGGTGTTTATATTAGTAACGATTCAAGACCGCTTCTGAATGTAAATTTTAAACCGGAATATTTTGCCTATAAATGCAGTGAAAGTATTATTGCCGCAACTGCAGACCATTCTCTGTGGAAAAAATTAATTTCCGAGAATGTTTCTTTTGATGAAAATGCGGATAATATTTTATCGCAGGACGATTCCTGCAAGTTGGCAAGTTATTCTATAGCTGAAAATTTAAAATCAAAACACTTTAATTACGAGCAACGCTGGAGAATTTCTAATACGTTGTATGCAATTATGCCGAGAGAGAAAGCTGAAAAAACTTTCTATTCTATTTGTGCAGACACACCACTGGCGGAATTGAAAGGAATTTTTAATGCCTCTTGCTCCCGTCCGAAAAAATCAATTCACCGGTCCATTCTTGGGGAACTGTCTGCCTGCGGTATAAATTTGAAATTTGATGCTGCTTATCCTACGGTTTCTGCTGAGGCGAATCCTATTCAGGCCACAATGAAGGACATTGCATGTAACGTAAGTATGTTTTTGCCAAACCAGAATAATACGAAAGATTTTTTTTTAAAATCAAATGAGTATTTGTCAGATTTAAAAGACTTGGATTTCAATGGTTATAAAATTTCATTACTCGTTTCGCCACCCGGGACTGGCAAGACAAATTTCGCCAGGGACTGGTTTAAAAAACGAAATGAAAAAACAATCATTGTAGAGCCATATACCTCAACAATCAAATCTAAATTCGCTGAGGACGCTGACTATTCTTATGGGTTTGAAAAACATCCTATTGATTTTTCAAAGCCATGCGTAATTACAACCTTTGATACATTTATTCGTACTCCGTTCGATAAATTTGTGAATAACGGATTTCAACGGGTGTTTATTGATGAGAGCCATTTGATATTTTGCTCTGCATACCGGGCAACGTTGTATAAAATTATTGAGAATATTCAGGTTTCACCATTGAAATTTGTACTAATGACCGGCACAATGACCGGGGAGATTGCTATGTTTCCTGATATTCATATTTTTAATGTAGAAAAGCAAGACAATCTTGACCGAAAAATTCATGTGACAATATGCAACTGTAATCATAAGAAATACGGATTTTTTTATGCAAAAAGAATTGCCGCCTATATTGCGAAAGGATATAAAGTAATTTTCCCGTCCAACAGAGGAGAGATTTTAGCATCTAAAATTACCGGTACAGTAAATGGTGTCTTATCTGACAAATATTGTAAGCCTGCCGCGGAAAGCTTCTATTTTAAAAGGGACAACAAAGAGGACGTAGAAGAGCAGCAGATTATTAACAAACAGCTAAATACTAGCAACTTGCTGTATTGTACGAACTATCTCGGTGTTGGAGTGGACATTAACCCAAAGCCCAAAGAGAAATATGTTGTTATTTTTACTGATGTAATTTCGGGGCAGGACATCATTCAGTTTTGTAATCGTTTGCGAAATTGCGATTTGCATGCTGAATTGATTTTGCCGGGGTTGGTTAATGAGCAGCCAAAGGACTATTCAAAAATTTTACCATTTGAAAAATGCTTCAATGCAGATTGGGATGAGTATCTGGATATAACCGTCAAATTATTACAAAAGAATTATGAACAGAACAAGGTAATCAAAAAAACGAACATACAGGCCGCAGCGTTTGCACTTAGTACAAATTCGATTTACTATTCGGAGATTGACGGATGTTATAAAATCAATGAGGTTGCCAGGAAACTGGAAATGTTCAACCAAGCTTATGAGTTATATGCAACGCAAGTACCGGTCTGCCTGAAATACATGCAGCAATGCAAATGGCAAATAGATATTGAGACATATAATGATTTACTGAACGTTGAGGAAGTTGAAGCTGCGGATGTAGAAGGCAAAGATGCCGAGGGTAAAGCAAAAGAGAAAAAAATGGATTTTTCTAAAAAGCTGTTAACTGAAATTTCTGATGATAACATTGATTACTTCATTGACTCCTCCTATAGAGGTAATATCGCAAAGGGCCCGGACATAAAAGTAGTTTCTGATGGGATCATAGTTCCTGACGTCAACATGATGACGAAAATGATGACGCCGCTAAGCTATATGGCAAAATATTACGGAATCACAGATATACGGAAAATGTTTGGTCAGTGTGAAAAAACAAATTCCTATAATTTTTCGCTTTTGGAGCGATATGGTTATCTTATTAACTATAAAGTCAAACAAGCGGCAGGAGAACTTGCAGATGAAAGTATACAATTATTAAATGAGATAGAAGGAACTTTTGCCGGTAAGACATTTACAAAAGAGGAATTGGATACGGCAGTCAATGGGCTGGGAAACAAATATTTATTCTGCGGAACTGGCAATATTGGAATTCGTAAAGCAAAAGTGATTACTGAATTAATAAATATTATAATGGAACACACTTGTAAGAATAAAAAATACACGTATGCAAAGCGAATATTGCCGGAATTTACAAAATCATCAACCGTAACAACGGATCAATATAATATCACTGATATTTTCAATTTGCTACAGGCAACAAAATAACATTTCGCATTATATAAGTAATCAAAAAAAAAAAATGAAAAATCAAAGACTTGTAGAAGCGTTATCTGAAATTGATGGCAATTGCAGTACAATAGAGCAAAGAAGAGCTCTTAAGCAACTTTGCGAAAGCTTAGATAAAAATAAAACAACAGTTCAACCAAAAGACAAAAGTGAACTTGCTGAGATTATAGATAGTACAATAAAGGAACACGGAAACCAGTGTGACTTGAATTTTATTGATACCAGCAAGATCACAGATATGAGTGATTTATTCAATTTTTCAAAATTTAATGGTGATATATCTAAGTGGGACGTATCTAACGTAACGAACATGCACGAGATGTTTTGCCATTCTGCTTTTACTAAAGACATATCTAAGTGGGACGTATCTAACGTAACAGACATGAGTGGCATGTTTATGTACGCAACTTCAGTTTATAGTTTAGAGGATTGGGACGTGTCTAACGTAACAGACATGAATAGTATGTTCGCCCAAAGCGATTATTTTCAGGGGAATTTGTCGAATTGGGATGTTTCTAATGTGACGGATATGAGCTATATGTTCTCCGGTACGTATTATTTTCAGGGGAATTTGTCGAATTGGGATGTTTCTAATGTGACGGATATGAACCATATGTTTAATGGCTCTAAATTTAATAAAGACATATCTAAGTGGGACGTTAGTAATGTTAAAAACATGCAGGCTATGTTCGAGACCTCTAAGTTTAATGGAGATATATCAAAGTGGGACGTTAGTAATGTTAAAGATATGCAATTAATGTTTTACGGTAGTGAATTTAATAATGGGGCAAAACCGCTTACAAACGGGCATCCGATGGGCAATTGGGATGTAAGTTCCGTAAGGGATATGTTGCAATGTTTGCAAGCTCTGCATTTTTTAATAAAGATATTATAACTGGAAAGTCAACAAGAGGGCGCACATGGATAAAATGTTTAGTAGCCCGAGAGTCAAAGGCATGTATAAAATTCCAGATTGGTATACAGGAGAATAAATTGGTATTTTTGTTCTAATTATATTTTTTGCTCTATATATACTTGTGAGGGAAATAAATCCCAAACGAAAAAATAGAAATATTATGCACTGTACCCATTTAATGTTGTTGCTTACTGCTGAATTTGCCAAGCACCGGAGATTCGAAAATAAAGCCTTTGCAAAATATTGGTTTGAATCGTCAGACTATCATCGCATGATGTTTATTTTCCAAATTTGGGGGGATACAAGCAAGTCCCGGATATGGTCAAAGTCTGTTGTTGCGGGAATTAAGAAAATCATCTATGACAATAGTGATGAGTATAATGATGCAGCAATATCGGTGCAAGTTATAAACGATAAATTTAATAAATAATGGAAACTATTAAACTTGCTTGGGGAGGCTGCGATTGGGTATTTTTGGATGCAGATGTTGACCTATTGAGAAGCTCCGTTGTTGAGGACTACAAAGACAAAACAGAGTTTATTGATAACCGACTGTATGTATTGCTAATGAGCTGGCAATCAATTGCAAAAAAGAATGATGGGGAAAATATACGGTTTGTTTTTCAAAAAGCACTAAGTGATGTGCTGGTATTTTTAAAGCAAAATTCTGTTGAGGTTACCTATACAGTCGGGTGTCTGGATTACGCATTTTTAGAAATTCTTTCTGAATTGAATATCAAAACAACATTATCTTATGAGTAAAATAGAAAATCCGGAGTTTCCGATGAAATTTAGCGGAGATTCCCATTATATAGATGAGTCTGAAATTGAGGAAAGATTTACGAAACTGACTTCCGGAACGATTGATGAATGCGCTGCGAAAAAGATTATCGGATTGTTTTTGGATATGACAGTAGAGGATACATTACGCAATCTTAATTTGGTCCCTAATTCGGACGAGTTATCTTTTGATGCCGCAGAGCTCGAAAATGCCGCGATGGTCGCCCAAGGAATTTATCATTTTGAAATGGACAGACCAACGGGAAGCCTTCTGATTGGGAGTATTGATGATAATTTTGTTGTGATGATTAGATATACAGCTTTTAAAGAATTGTGTTGATAAAGTTTCGTATTATATAAGTAATCAAAAAAAAAATGAAAAATCAAAGACTTGTAGAAGCGTTATCGGAAATTGATGACAATTGCAATACAATAGAGCAAAGAAGAGCTTTCAGACAACTTTGTGAAAGCTTGGATAATAATAAAACGGCTGTTCAACCAAAAGACGAAAGAGAACTTGTTGATATTATAAAGAATACAATAGAGGAGCAGGGAAACCAGTGTGACTTGAATTTTATTGATACCAGTAAGATTAAAGGCATGAATTACCTTTTTTCTAAAAGTGATGATGGATATGGATTCGGCGAGTTTGACGGTGATATATCTAAATGGGACGTTAGTAACGTAACAGATATGAGTAATATGTTTGAATATTCCGCATTCGATGGAGATATATCTAAGTGGGACGTTAGTAAGGTTAAGACTATGAGAAACATGTTTTTGCATTCAATTTTTGATGGTGATATATCTAAGTGGGACGTTAGTAAGGTTAAGACTATGAGAAACATGTTTGGTGAATCAATTTTTGATGGTGATATATCTAAGTGGGATGTTAGTAACGTAACAGATATGAGCGTTATGTTCGCTGATTCAGATTTTGATGGTGATATATCTAAGTGGGACGTTAGTAACGTAACAGATATGAGCGTTATGTTTAGTAACACAAAAATTGGATGCGATTTATCGAATTGGAATACCGCAAAAGCTACTAAGTTCCAGGTTTTTTATAAGGCAAAATTTTACAAACCATACAAAAAGCCAGAATGGGCGTTTAATTAAGGTAGTTTCGTCTGATAATTTTTTCTGATTCATGCAAACAAATCCCGTAAAGAATAATAATCTTTGCGGGATTTTTTATATATTATATTATATAAGTAAATAGAAAAAGTTCAGATGCTCTATAATTTACAAGTACTACGAAATAGTGAGCCCGTTCTGGGATATACAGCGGCAATTGATGCGTTGACTCAATTTGAGTACCATCTGATTGGCCAGCCGGTTACTGTTTGCTATTATACAACAGCGGAGAAAGACGTTGTTTCCGGTATCGTTGCGGTAGGCATTAAAAATTATACAGATTCTACGTATGTTGCAGGTGATACCGGTAACTATGTGGTACTCAGCTCCGGCATAAATGATAATGTTTGGAGAAACCTTTCCGCAGATGGGCAGTATATTGTAACCAGTGAGGATGTTTTTCGGTTTTTGAGCACCGATTCCGCAACTTGGGACCTTGCAAATGTTTCGGAATCTTACCCCGGAGAAAATTATGTATCATATGTTTCTAATGATGACGGAACATTCTACAACCGAATTTATAAGGGCAATGAGATTTACGGAACGACAAACGCGAATGATTTGGTCCTGACAGATACAACAGACTTTTATACCGCTGGCGACTCCCTTTCTACGGCACTGTCTGCAGTATGGAATAAAGAACAGCGCCTGACTTGGAACACTGGGGAGGACGTTACATTTTCAAATAAGTCGTGGAGTGAGTTCTTACTGAACTTACCGACTAATCCGTATGCTTTCACACATATAACGACTTACGGGGCAACATTATTTTTGGGTACGTCCCTTGTTGGTGATTTTTGGAATCCGGATTTGACAACTCGTTCCCTCAAAGGAAAGACAATGCCATACAATATCGGTGACTTCCACTATGGGGACAATTTGGATAATATACATAATGTTGCAGATTATTCCGAAATGGTGATGATTGGCCACATTTTGTTTCCAGATGATCCGAAAATGAATTATGGAGACATCACAAAACCAAAAATAGAAAGTCTGTTCTCTGCTGAGTTCCCCTTTGACCCATTGACCCGCACCCCGGCAGTTGTAAGTCTCTCTGATGCTTCCATAGTCAAACAAACTACCGGTGCACTTTCCGGTGCATCAACAGTGACGTATGATGACGGGACGACAAGCCAGTTCACAATTACTGTTGATGCCTCTTCATTAACGGAAGACATTTTCTTAAAATCCGTTGCAGTCTATAATTCTGCAAGTGAATTACCGGCCGGCGCTACATATACCGGTGATTTCCCGGTTATGGAGTTCATTTTTAACACTGAGTCGCAAGAGCCCATATGGGTTTCCGTTGCATCTATCGCATCAAATCTTACCGGTCAGTCTCCTTATATAACGGTTGCAAATAATATTATAAATGCAAATACCGGATCGATAAGCTACTCTGCCGCAACGGGGCTGAGGAGCTATTCTGGGGACGACAAGCTATTAGCTCCCAGTACGTTGTGCAGTAGTTTAAATGATAGTCTTTCTTTGACTGTTGTTGACGGAACGGTATCGTTAGATTCAACAGCAACGGCAAACAGCTTAGTCTGGACCGGACATCAATATAATCTGACTTTACAGACTACCGATGATTTAACAAACTTATTTAATTAAATACTATGCCATTACCTCACATCCAAAATTCTGAAGCGGGTAGAAACAAATATGATTATGTTGACCCCTCACTTTTTGAGGTCTATTTCACTTTACCATCTGCTTTACAAGCTGAATTTTTAAAAGATTCTGCCGTTCTTACCGAACATGTAACAAAAGTCGACGGACTAAAAACTCTTGATCCGACTGTGGATACAGTTACCCAGACATTTATGGGAACAACTCGTACTTTTTTCAAATCAAAGTTGCAGTCAACCTCCCATGAAATCGGTGTAACCCTTACCTTGAACTTAAGAAACACAACAGACAACTATATTTATAAGCTGTTTAAAGCCTGGAATATGCTGGGATATAATCTTTCTACCGGGGAAATCGTCAATAAGAAAGACTATGTTGCAGACTATCTGATGATTTCTATTGCCAACCGCGCTGGCGATGTATACAGACAAGTTGTCTTTAAAGATGTTATGATGACAATGGAATCCGCATTTGATACCTTAGACTATACTTCCGGGGATCCCGTTGAACTACAAGTTAAGTTCTATTCTGATTGGGCAAGTGAAACGAATGTATAATGGAAGAAGAATTAACGGAAAAGAAACTTATATCCGTACTTTCTGCATTTGCCATTAAATCCAATGCCTTACTGTACAGTCCGTATTTAGTTACATACTGCAAGCAATTCAAAATAAATACCAAATTACGGCTTTGCCATTTTCTGGCACAGGTCTTAACAGAATCCGGTAATTTGAAATTTGTCACAGAGCTTGGCGGAAAATCGTACTTTGAAAAATATGATACCGGGCGACTGGCAAAGAACTTGGGAAATACACCGCAGGCAGATGGTGACGGGTATAAATACAGAGGTCGCGGACTTATACAAGTAACAGGGAAGGCGAATTATACCGCATTTGCGAAATGGTCACATTTAGATATTGTTACGCACCCAGAAATTGTTGCTTCAAGCCCTGAAGTCGCGGTCCTTTCTGCAATTTGGTTTTGGGCAACGCATAATTTGAATACCCTGGCGGACGCTGATAATATAGACCGAATCACGAAAGTTATTAATGGCGGATCAAACGGAATTGAAACAAGAAAAGAAAATTTACACAAGTTGAAAAACTTATTATAAAAATTAAAAGACTCTCAAAGAACAATTTATTCTTTGAGAGCCTTTGCTTTACAAACTATTAAAATGAAATACAGAGCAGAGGCTTTAAATATACGGAAATATCATAGTTCTAATGATGAACTATACACGGCGTATTCAGACATTGAGAAAGAAATTACTAATTATATCAAGGCATTCCCAGGAAAGTCTGTTTATTGTAATTGCAGTGACCCTAAGAAAAGCAATTTTGCAAAATTCTTTATAAGAAATTTTGAGTCTCTTCAATTAAAAGAATTTATTGTAAGTGGCTATAATCAAAATGGTTATGGGGTTGCGCTAAAAATAAATACTGTTGACCAACCAGTCGCTTCCGATGCAGAATATGATGAATTTGTTAACAAACATGTTTATAATTTATCCGGTAACGGCTCTTTTGACAGTGATGAGTGTATTAAAATGCTAAATGCCTGTGACATTATAATTGATAACCCGCCGTTTAGCAGATTCCGCGATTATGTTGATTTGCTAATACAGGAGAACAAAAAGTTTCTGATAATTGGCCCTATGATGGCATGTTCATATAAGCACTGTGCTGAATATATTGTGCAAGGCAAGTTTTTATGTGGCGTTAATAAAGTAACTGATTTCATTAATCCGGAAGGAAAGACACAGAAACTTGGAAATGTATGCTGGTTTACGAATTTACAAAGTAGCGTCACCCGCAACTTTATCGAACTTTACAAAAAATATAATCCCGATGAATACCCTATGTATGACGGCACGGATATAATTAATGTTAACCGGTTAAAAGACATTCCAAGTGATTACATGGGCATTATGGGTGTGCCGACTTCATTTATAACTGTTTATAATCCGGCACAGTTCAAATTCATAAATCATACTAAACCGAAAATTAATGGAAAGCACTTATTTGAACGTCTTTTAATCCAGCGAAGAAGCAGCAAATAGTTTTTCTTTATATTATATTAATAGTCTTTCGCACATAAATGAAAAACAGTATATTATAAAATGATTACAAACAACGGGTATCAAGGTGAACTAATGGATGAGGTGTGCAGAACGTTCAATAACATTTGGGGACCATGCACATCTTGCACAATGCGAAAAGTTACTTCTGACGGAGCTCAACATGATTACATCATTAATGGCTATAAACTGACACGTGATGATTTTGCAGAGAGATTGCTGACGATGCCGAAAGTTGAAAATGTAACTTTTTCCCGTTCATTCAAAAACGGGCGCATCAAGAATCTCGGCGAAATGTTGGATTGCTATAAAGTTATCCCGCATATCGAAAGTATCGGAGCGGAAACGGTTATATTTGCGGACAAAGCTCCCGAGATTTATTTTTTTGTTAAAAATTTGTACCGCAATTTTTTTGAGGACGACACAACCGTAACATTTGATAAAGAAACTGAAACCGTATGTGCAAAAGGAATGATGGCGGGCATCGATTTGTTATGTAATGAGAACAGCAAAGGTGACGGATTGATTGACTTTCTAAATAGCAAGTCTGTTCAACAAGTTATCGAGGGCTTTGGATATATTATTGATAATCAAGAAACAAAAGTCTTATTTGTTAAACAATATATCCGCCCGGAAGATATCGATACGTTAATTTATACTAAATCCGGACTTGCTCTTCCCGGGAATGTGCAGAAACTGAAAAACTTTTACCGCGACGCAGAGCCAACTTTACTGCCGTTCTTTTTCCAGCAAGTTTTCGGAAAGCTGACTAACCACGATGCAATTAAGTTCTTATTCCCGCATTTTGAAATTACAAAAATATCACAGAACGTCTATAATGTAGGCGGTTGCTGTATTATTCATATTTATCCGGAAGGCTTAGAAATCACCAGTCAGCTGAATGGTCAAAAATGGTCTATTGCCCCCGGTGCATATACCGATTTTTCGTTTCAACGTTTATTGTTCCAAAACTTATAATTGATGGCACGAATTACAGAAGCACTTAAGGAACTGGCTACTTATTCCCAAGAGAACTTAAAAATTCTTTCGGGACTGAATGACGCGTTTTACACTAATAAGGACTATATAGACATTACAGTCAACGAAACCGGATACAAAATACCGTCGTTTCTGTCACTGTCTAAAAAGCTGACAGACCTTTCAGAATCATTTGACCGTATAGTCAATGCTCCGAAAACTGGGTCTGCCGCCTATAATTTTGATGGGAATACACGCAAAATATTTTTTGAAAGCTATGAGAATGTGCCGGCAATTCCAGATTTCTCAGCAGCTGCAAAGTTCTCTACATACAATCCAAGTTTATTCAAAGACTTAATAGCGCCAAGTCCGGCACTAAATTTCTCTTTTTCATCTGTGCCGTCAGACATCAATTCTGTTTTTGTCCGTAAAATAAAACTGTTGAATTCCGCAGCGTATGAGCAGGTAAGTAATTACTTGCCAACGGACGCAAGTCCTTTAACAGTTGATTATAGTGAACTGATAGCTTGTTTAAAGGCATCACTGACAGAAAATGTTGATTATTCAATAACCGATAAAGAGTATCAATTTACTATTGCTCAAAACGGGTCACGTGGCTCGTGGATAATCTCAAATATCATTGAGCAAACAACATCGGATGACGGATCGACGTTTTTTAAACTCAGTCTGGACGGTGAGTTGGTCTATTATGATGAACTGAAAGAAAAAACCGCACTCAAAGTCGGAGATATTCTGTTGGTTGACGGAGACAAAACTCAATTACAACTTACTGCCATAGATACAGCTACGAATATAGTTACTGTCAAAGTTCTGAACGGTGCATGGGCAAATATTAAAGATAAAAATTCCGGAGCAGCAGAAAGATATTACACGCTCAGTTTTTTCAACAAAGACTATCTTATTAGCAGCTCTTGTAACAGAACGGCATATATACCATTAGATAATACACAATATATATTTGTTTTCCCGGGGGTTATTAATGGTTTCGGAGTTCGTTCCGTATTGGAATCCGGGCTTGGCTATGATGTATTTAAGTTGCTGAGTGACAAAGATATAAGTTTTGCCGACTATTATAAGTCCGTAAACAATATTGGCCAAAAGCTACTGGATATGACATCATATATGACTGAGCCAGTAAGCAACTACAAAATCGATTCTATTTCGGCGGTCACATCGTATGTTCCGGCTGCAAGTTATTTACAGGCAAAGGTGTTCAGAAGCAATTCACATCTGGGCAATACCAGCAATTTAACAAAAATAAAGTCACTTTACCAACAGAAAGTTGCGAATGAAAGCACCAAATCTGATTTACAAAATGATTTGGATAGCATAACAAATGAAATCAATACTACAGATTTCTCTTTGCCGACCAGCAAAAGCAAAGATTCCCTAAATCTCCAAAAGAAAAATCTAGAGTCTCAGATTAGTGAGCTGACAAATTCTATCAACCGCAACCTGTCTGATATTACTTCTTTGACCGCCGGAAATGATACCCCGGTAGAAAATGCAGAATATGCCGTATATGGATATATAGATACTACTACTGCACTTGCAGACATCAATGCACTACTTTCCGGAGAGAACGATTTGTCAATTTATAAAGTAAATGTGCTATATCGCAAGCGGAATGTAGAGAACACCGTCGGAAACGTAATCAATTTCAACAATACTGTTTTTTCTGATTGGAAAAATGCAGAAACTATAAAAAATTTAAATGAAATCGGAATTTCTGACGGGACAATCATTCACACAGAAACATCTGAGTCCTCAGAACAGAAATTCAGCCAGTTCGTCGTTCCGATTACTCAAAATGAAATTGTTGAGTTTAAATACAATATTACATTATCCGCAGGACAGCCATTTGTTGATTTCAACACTGCAACGTCTGAAACCGTAAGTGTTTCGTTCCCTACAGAATTTTTACGGACACAAGAGATAAATTCTATCCTATCTAATGTGAATAGTGATGTTGATGTTTCTAATTTGACAACACTATTGGACCAAAAAGGAATTTCAGACCATGTTGGCAATTCGGTGACAGATAATAATATCAAATTCTGGCATACCGCTGACCATATCACATCTGGGTTTGTATCCTCCGAACAGAAAATTATAAGCCTCAAAGAGAAACTGCAGGACATGAGTGCCAAACTGACTTCATTGTATGATGATGTATATGGAACGGTTTCGGGAAATCTTAATATTTCACTGATTACGGATTCAATGACGCTTGCATTGTCCCCGTATTCTAATAATACTTTGCAGCTACCGGACTATTCCAGCATGACAACGACGGAGACTGAGGTTACACAAAATATAACTATGAAACTCAGCAATCCGACAAGTCACGTAATACGTGTTTATCCGTTATTCTATGGCGATGCGACAGCTATTGTACTGCCGACAGAATCACAACTCGTTTCCGCTGCAGACTACACCGGTGCCGGAACAGACACAACCCCGATGATACATTATTACGAAGGTACTTCTGAACTGACTACGGCGCAATTGCATAATCAATTGTTCTATTTGAGAAACAAGAATAAGCTGACCGGCGAAGCATATACAATTAATTCCGATGGAGACTATTTCATTTCCCCATTCCCGACTGCCACGAATCCGGATTTTATAAAAGCGCACCTGACAATTTCTGCGAAAAACAAAATTGTTCTTGCAAACACAGAAACTACCCAGTATATTCAGCTCGCCCCAGGTGATGTGATAGAGTTGCAACTGTCTGCAGCCTACAAATTAATCGGTAAGAAATCAACGTCTCTTCCTATCTCTTTTGATATTCGTACAAATCTTATTTCAGAGCCAACATACTATCAATTCAATTTGACGGCAAATTATTAATTGGTTTTGTTCTAATTACTATTTGCGTATTATATATAAATGTAATGAGTAAGTATAATAAAAATTACTTTTGATAGTCTGATGAAAAAAAGTTTGCTTTCCGTATATATTTTTTGCTGCGGAAATTTATTTGCAGCCGACACATTACCTTTATTTGGAATTGTTCCGGTTTGTCAAGGCCCTGTGATTCAAACGCTTAATTATAAATATACTGTTATAAAAAAAATTGGGAAAACAGATAATAATGAGATTATTTTTCAAATGACAGATGGTACTTCAAAGTTTGACGCGATAAGGTCCAACATCAATGTGGGAATTTACCGGTACCGTTGGAAAGAAAATGCAACATGGAAACGCCTAACAGTTAATACAATCACTGGAAGAGCGTGTTTAGAATAAATCAAAAAAAAAAAAAATGAAAAATCAAAGGCTTGTAGAAGCGTTATCGGAAATTGATGGCAATTGCAGTACAATAGAGCAAAGAAGAGCTTTCAGACGTAGAACGGTGGAATGACGTTCCTACTTGGTGCACTTTATATTAAAAAAAAATAGCCATCAAAAAGCCTCAAAGAATTTTTAGTTCTTTGAGACTTTTTTGTTCAATTTCAAAAATTTATTTTATATATACGTATGAAAGATAAAAAAGAAATAACAGGTCAGCTGACTACCGCATTGTCTAAAGAAATTGAGACCCTTGCTCCAAGAGATGCACACAACTCTGATGGACTGGATACGTTTGCCAGCACCCGGAAAGTCGGAATTCTTAAACAAATGCAAAAATATTTAAAAAAGAAATATCCGGACGAAACATTTAAGGATGATGAGCTAGAATCTATACTACTTGTTATTGCTATTAATAATATAACACTAATGCAAAAATTTGCAAAAAAACATGCAGAAATGCTATCTGTTCCAGAAGGGAGGACCGGAATATGAAATATATTTTGAAAGCTGATACTGACAACTGTGATATGGATGCTGCTGTTAAGGGAATTTATTTAATTTCCTCAGGAAACAATATAGTTTTAAGGCTTCAAAATAAAACTATAGCGTCCGTCAAGAAAAGTCTCAAAGACATACAAGCGTGTCTTAATGATTCGCAAAACAAAATATGCGTTTATAATGGGCTATATGACTTTCAAATGCTTGCAAAAATTTTTTCTGCGGCTGGATTCCCAGAATTTAATGTTAATGCAAAAATAATCGATTTGTATCGTCAAGTATATTTGCAAGACAAACGTGTGTATAAATTAGATATATTATATACTCAGTTAACAAAAAAGAAAGCTCCGGCAAATTCTTTTGAAATTCAGAACAGGCTGAAAATGTTAAATGATATTTATGCACTGCAAAAAATGAATTTCCGAGAATTTTTACCGGAAGAGTATTTTATATGAATATCAAAGAACTATTGCCAAACAGAAAATCGAAAAAGAAATGGAAACAAGGCATTATTTCGCCAAATGAGGTCACAAAAGTTTTTTCAGCTCTTCGCTATGAGCCGATTATTTACCGAAGCAGCTGGGAATTAAATTTTATCCGAGCATTAGAAGAAAATTCGAATGTAAAAAACTGGGGTAGTGAATGTGTAGAAATTCCGTATTTATATCACGGAACAAAGCACAGATACTACCCTGATTTTTTAGTTGAAGCCGTAAGTGGAGAAATATATCTGATAGAAATTAAACCGTATACCCAGTCACATCTGGCAGAATCCATTTCAAAATATGATAAAAAATCATGTTGTAAAAATTTAGTAAAATGGACGGCAGCAAACAAATTTGCAAAGTCTCGTAATATTCGGTTTCTTGTACTAACTGAAAAAAACTGTAATTTTTTAAAATCTGAAAATAAATGAAAGATACTGCAATTACAAAAATTATCATATTATACGATAAAGGAAATTCTTACGAAAAAGTGTTATCCAAACACGTACAAGAGAAATTTCCAGAATTTAAAAATGTTAAAAAAGTTATCGTATCGACAAAAGCCGGAAATGCGTTACTAGACAAATATCAAATTATGCAATTGCCGACCGTCCTTTATCTGAATAAAGAGGAAGAGCGGGTCTCTACCGAAATGATAGGAAATAATATTTAATAAAATAGTATGAAAAAAAATGATTATGATGCTGCTGCAGAGGCAGTTGACAATTTAGGCGGAGAGGAATCTCTCGGAAAATTGCACCATATTCCAGGCACACAAGCGGAATTGACCCCTACAGAAAAAGCCGGACTTGACACTTTTATCGATAATCACAAAAAGCTAAAACTGGAAAAATGTGATACAATCGAAGGCGGCTGGGTTCCTGTTGACAGAAAAGAAATGGGCGTTCGTGGAAAGCTATACCCCGAAACATGGGAATTCAGAATTCGCCCTGCAACGGTAAATGCCATAAAGAACTGGAATACAATAGACGACACTGACCCGTTACAAGTTGTTGAAGTACTCAATGAATTCTTAAACGCTACCGTTTCTATTAAGGACGGGGCACAGAAAATTGCAACGAATAACATTCATGACTGGGACCGTTTCTGGTTTATCTTAAAAGCAAAAGAATATACATTTGCAAAAGGGGAAAAAGTAGTTAAATTTGATGCTGTCTGTGATTCATGCGGCGATCCTGTCACTTATGAACTAAATGCAGAAAGCCTTGCATATACCCAAAAAGACGACTGGGAGGACTACTACACAAAATATTGGAAAGGAGATAAATGGATTATAGACCCTAAAGAATTCGGTTATTCCGCAGAGCCTATCACATTATGGAATCCGAAAACTTCTGTTGTCACAATGATTCTCAACTGGGCGGTCAAACAACGTCAGGACGGAAAGACACCCAACAGAGCATTTATTCTTGTTGCGCCATGGATGATTGAAAAAGGATCGGCAAATCCGGAAAAAGTGGAGACTATCATGAATTTAGCTGAAAAGAAATTTAACATGATAGACGGTGAGCTTTATTCATTTATCAAAGAGGTAATTGATACAATTAAAATCAATGCACCACAAGAATTAAAAGCAACCTGCACTACTTGCGGGGAGGAGGTGACCGCCCGGTTTCCGTTATATGATGCAATCTGCCATCTATTCTCTTCTGACGATAAACATAAAAAATTTAGTGCGTAACAGCATTTCACTCGCGAAAAATTTTAATTTGTCGTATGCAGAAATTCAGCAACTGCCGTTTTGGGAATATGAAACAATAATGGAACAAGCTGCTGAATATGTAAAAGAGGAAAATAAGCAACAGCAAGAACAGCAAAAGGCAAATTATAGTGCACCAAAAATGCCATCTATGCCGAAAATGCCATCTATGCCGAAATATTAAGATTTCTTTACCATAAATATTTGAGTCCCCTTAGAAATTAAAAGTTTCTGAGGGGGCTCTTTTTGTATAAATGTTCCAGAAGGCACTTTAATTAACCTACATCGCGTTTAAATACAAAAGTAAGCTGTTTTGTTATCTTTAAGATTTAAATGCGATACAGAGCGAGTATGTGACTATCTGAATACAATGATGATATACAGAGCGAATATGTGACCAGTTTGAGTTCCAACAAGCGACAATGTTTGACTATTTAGGTTTAAAGCGCTGATAATCAACGAGTTAGATATACAAATCTAAACAAAAGGTTTAGGTTCAGAAAATTTTTTTCCTTTATATATATATTAAATAAAAAAAAAATTTTTTTCTCTGGAATTGAAGCAAATATAAATCGAATCCGGTATGTAAGCTACAAAATGTACTATTTATATCAAATCGTTCCAGAAGGTACTTTAATTGACTCACATCGCGATTAAATACAAAAGTAAGCTGTTTTGCTATCTTTAAGATTTAAATGCGATACAGAGCGAGTATGTGACTATCTGAATGCAATGATGATATACAGAGCGAGTATGTGACCCGTTTAAATACATCAAGAGAGCACATACAAACAGAGTGTATATTTTTTAGAAAGTTTAGAAATGAAATTTGCTTTCGCATTCTTGCATTTCCAGAAAAAAAAATTTTTTTTTATTTAATATATATATAAAGGAAAAAAATTTTCTGAACCTAAACCTTTTGTTTAGATTTGTATACCTAACTTGTTGATTATCAATGTTTTAAACCTGAATGGTTGAATTAGTAGATAATTTCTAAAAAAATTCTTTAATTTTTCCGTTCTAATAGAAAAAATAGTATTATATATACATGTAACGAGAATGAATTTTTAGTTACTATTCTTTATTAGCTCAGGCAGAGCACCCGACGCTTAATCGGTGGGATACATGTTTAAATCATGTATAAAGAATTTGCATTCACTGCTCGCTTTGAGGGAACAGTTAACGTCCTAATGACGTGAAGTACTTTCGGTGTTACTTCACAGGGCCACCGGGAAATCATCGAATAGAGTTGCGGTGCCCTCTTTAAAAGCACCCCTGTGCCTTATTAGCTCAGATGGTTAGAGCACCGGTTTTGTAAACCGGAGGTCGTAAGTTCGATTCTTACATAAGGCTCAAAGAAATAGTGCAGGATAGAGTAACGTAAACTCACTGAGGTAAGAACTCAGAGACTTTCTGTTTGACTCAGATACCTGCGGATATTTAAAGCATGTGTAGTTCAAAGAAAAAATTTTGTGAGTTTGCGAATTCATAAAATAGAGCAGCAGAGTAGTATCTGCCGATCCGGAATTAAAGCACCGGCACATGTTAATGATAAAAAAAATATAACAAATTTAGTTCTGATTTTAGAAAAATTGTTATATTATAATTGTACAGCGGGGTTGTGCAGATGGTAGTACGTCAGGCCCATAACCTGAAGGTCACGAGTTCGAGTCTCGTTCCCGCAACAAAATTTATTGTATTTTAAGTTTAATTAAAAGTATTAAAATTTATGGCAAAGGAAAAAGAAGAATTTAAATGGGAGCCTGTTCCGTATGATGAATCCCAGGACACAACTTCGACGCAACTGAATGCTGCATCGCTTTCTGTTCTAAGAAAAGGAATGGAGTCCGCTTCAAAAGAGGAAAAATCTGCAGTGCAAGAAAATTTGATTGCAAAGATTACAGAAGTTGAGGGTAAATTGAATGAGGACATTGAATTATCTGAAGAGCAGACACAGTCACTTGGTGTGTTGCAAGAACTTTTGCTTACCGGCAATGAAAATACAAATCTGCCGCAGGTTGCTTACATGTATGACCAAGTGAAAGGATACCCCAAAAAATTAAATTACGCGGTCCTTGTATCTGTAGCGCATTTCTTTTATGATAAGAAAGCTCCTTACGACAAAGCAATTGTTGGTATGTATTTGAAATGGGTAAATGTATTTAAGAAAGTTACTTATTACAACAACTATTTGAAATATATTTATACATGTTACGACATTGCATTAGCGCAACCTGATAAAAAATCTGCAAAATAAAAGTTTTTTCAATTTATTAAAATATTTAAAATTAATTAAAAATGGACATTAAAAATTTATTTGGTACTGTAAAAGAAGAAGAGATTTCAGGAAATTCTGAAAATTCAAACATATACAAAATTAGATTAAAAGACTCTATTCTCACAGATGGTCACTACCGTGCGACTATTCGAATAATTCCGGATCCGGAGGACATTACAAAATCTATTCACTCTTTGCAAACCTATTATTTGCAAAACCCGGATAACACCGGCACCCGCGTAATTTCACCATTGACTATTGGGGATAAGACTTGCAAGATTTTTACTGCATGGAAGCATTATCGTTATTCTCAGGACGAGAAAGACAATATAATTGCCCAGCAGTTCTTTTCTAAAAAAACCGAGCATTGGACTCGAGTGTATATTGTTGAGGACAAAAACCATCCAGAGTATGAAAATACAGTTATGGTGATGAAGTTGCCTGCATCTATTTACACAAAGTGTTTGGCGGCAAGTACTGTTGAGAACTCAAAGAACAAAATTAAGTTTGCAATTTCTCCAATCTGCGGAGTGGACATCAATATTGATGCTTGCACGTCAATTCCGGGGTCAACAGATCCTAAGCTGATGACATACGAGCATTCTGAATTGGCTGAATATTCCTCTCCTTTTGTGGACAAAGAGACTGGGAAGTCTATTTATTCAGAGGCAGAAATTGCATCACTAGACAGTTTGAATACCATGATTAACGCCGCTGCGACTAAAGCTGCGAAAGGTACAAACGAAAAATCAATCTTTGAGATTAATCCGGAAATCGAAAAAACTCTCGGAACAATGACCGAGTTGATTGACAAG
>Ga0172378_10000890_pt1 | contig 27056 bp, 23 predicted proteins | sample GrowelOW332metaG_FD_119755 | JGI IMG/M metagenome (GOLD analysis project Ga0172378, IMG submission 119755) | Groundwater microbial communities from an aquifer near a municipal landfill in Southern Ontario, Canada - Pumphouse #3_1 metaG | ecosystem: Environmental > Aquatic > Deep subsurface >...
AAGAATGAGATCTTGCAGTCCAATCATAATACTTATAACCTTCAGGATGGGGTACTTGATGAACAAAGTTATACGCAGCATGCAAGCAAGAACGATAATCAGGAATATATCCTTCTGAAGGTTAGTCATGCAAAAGAGGCTAGTAGTCTGAATTTTCACTTTGGAATAGCACGAACTGATACTCCAAAGAATACTCGTACAAGTGAAACCAAATATACTGGATTGTACAACGACTTGACGACTAAGGTTGTTCATGGAACTGATCGTTCTTGGTCGCCATCTGCCCAAATGGAGTATATCGCTTGGTTTGATGATAGCCAATATGTAGATATTACTGCATCTACTTCCTATGCTAGGAATAAGTATTGGGTTCTTTTGAATGAAACGGCTCAGGATGACATTGATACTCAAGTGAGCGAACATAATTACTCAGGGGCTTTATCGGCACTCTGGTCCAAGAGTTTCGAAAACTCATCCTTGAGTGTATCTACCAATATGAATTACCATAGCTATGATGATCTGTATGCGGGGACTACATCTAGTAAGCAGACTTTGCGTGTGGCATACAATATGTCGCTACTGCAATGGCAGCAGTCGGTGAGTGATAAGTTTAGCTATTATGTCTCAGGAGGATTGAATTGGACGGGTGTTTCGTCAAATGGGGTTAGCTATCACTATGTAGATCCTATTGCTTTTTATGGAGCGAGGTATATGTTGTCAGAGAATCAGTCGCTATCTTTCAGTGGGGATGTGATGTCAACAACGTTTAGTCCAGAGTACAAAAATAGTACCATATTGCCTGTCTCATTTTTTCAAACAGTGGTGGGAAATTCTGATTTGGCAAACCTGAAAGTTTACCAAAATACATTGGTTTGGAATGGGCACTTTGGGCAGTTTAACCTTTCGGGTTCTTATGATTTTATGCTCTATGCAGATAATATAACTAACAAGTATTATACAGAAGGAAGTACGCTATACCGTACTTTGATTAATGATCGTAATTTTTGGAGCAATCGTTTCATCTTGTCTATCTCGTGCAATTTATTGAATGAATCTCTTCGGTTGAATGGTAGTGCCATAGCTGAAATATATGACCTTGATGGAAAAGAGAATCGGGCTCATCAGCGTGATATACGAACATCCTTCGGGGCTAGCTATATGCTTGGGCATTGGACACTTCAATCTTCATGGAAGCTTCCATATACTTCGTTCGGTATGCGTCAACCTGCTTTCTTACGAAAACGCAGTCTGTTGAATTTCTCAGCTGCTTGGAATAGTGACAAGTGGATGATTGAGGGTGGGGTACGTAATCTGACTAACCGGTACAAGCATACTCATGAATATTTCACTTATGATGTATGGAACAAGCAAATAGATATTTACAATCGGAGTTTAGGTCGGAATTTGTATCTGACACTCACTTATCGCTTGAGTTACGGTAAAAAGAAAAAGAATGAATCGAGGTCGTATGATTCGCATATTGATAGTGCTATCCTGAAACCTTTCTAAAAAGAGGTATCTAATCTCACTTTCCCAGTTGCGTCTCTATAATCTCAGTTAATATCCAACTAGGGTGTAGTTAAGCGGATGTACTATAGTAAGAAAAATGAATCCAGTTAGTAATGTTTAGCATAATTATATGTTCTAATTTATATATATTATCGAAAAAAAACATATTCCCAGTAATCATCAACTGATTTTGGACTGAACTATCACATAGAACTTTCAAAAAAAACTTATCTAAATGAATTTACTTATGTATTACATGAAAAGTATAATCCCCATCTAAAAATAGCCTTTGTTCAAAGTATCAAGATAGATGAGGTGGTAGTTAAAAATAATATTACATTGGCGAAAATAATTAATTTGGAGTAATATTTTTCTGTGTCTCGTCAAGCACTTCTTTATAGATTGAAGCAACATAATTACAAGAGCTATTACTTTGAATTCTTAAATCTAAAAGTATGAATATATCTAAACGGAAAATATTACTAATCTATATTATAAATAAGCCGTTTTAACTTTGCATATTACAAAAGTTATTTATAAATTTGAAAAGATGTCATCAATCAGTGACAAAAGATTCATGGATTACTTTTAAACTAATAAGGAGGAACAAAATGGATTACAAAAAGGTAAATCAAAGTAGAAGAAGTATTAATTTTTTTGATACTGAGAAAAAAGTTGGGGTTGAATTATTAAAGGAAATTATAAATGATGCGGTATTAGCGCCTTCGGCTTTTAACCTTCAACCTTGGAGTATTATTGCGGTTAAAAGTGATGAAGGAAAGAAAAAACTTCATGAGGCTTGTCAACAACCAAAGATACTTGAGGCTCCAATAACATTAGTTTTGATTGGGAATCCTTTGGGTTATCGAAGGGATAATCCTATGTGGGATATTAAAAAAGAAAATGGAATGGAAGAGGCAAAAATAATCGGAATGATTGATTTCTGTGAGAGTTCTCTTTATTTTAATGAGGTTAAAAAGAATGCAATGGCAGTTAGAAATACGTCATTATTTGCTATGAACATTATGATTAGTGCAGAGAATTTAGGTGTTCATACTCATCCAATGATTGGCTTTAATGAGGATAAAGTCAAAGAGATTTTTTCTATTGAGAAAGAGAAGACTGTAGTGATGTTAATAAGCATGGGCTTTTTGAAGAAAGGCCAAGAATTGAATCCTAGAGAAATAAGAAGAACTTATGATGAAATTGTGATAGAGGCATAAAATGGCTCTGACGTTAATTATAAATTAAAAAGCGCTTTCTTATAATATATAAGAAAGCGCTTTTTTTACAGATGTATGGTTGTGCTATGTGTCGTTATTTCTTAACGATTTCTATAGCTACTGGCATCGTTTTGTCTACTTGTTTTGGTAGATATACCTTAACTTGATCTCCTGCTACTTTCCAACGTAGGTGTTTTCCAGTACTTACAAGGCGTACTTGGTCTCCTTTTACTGGGATATTGCCTTTCCATTCCAATTCGTTAGGTACTGTTTCTCCTTCTTTTACTGCACGAATAGCATATAGCTTTTTGCCATCTTTACTTGCGGTAAACCAGATTTCTCCATCGTTATAGTTTGGTGTTATAGTTGTGCTATAGATTGCTTTGCCATTGACATCCATCCATTGGCCTACTTTTTCCAATACCTTGATTACGCCTGGCTCAATCAAGCCTTCAGGAGTAGGGCCTACGCCTAGCACCATGCTACCGCCTTTGGCAACTACTTCTATGAGTGATGATAATACTTTTTGTGCTGGTTGAAAGTGTGCATTTGGAATCCATCCCCAAGCTCCTGTCAATGGTAAACAGCTTTCCCAAGGGTGGTTTAGTTGTTTGGCTGGTATGCTGCGCTCTGGAGTTTGGTAGTTTTCGTATTTACCTCCAATGGTACGGTCTACTACTAGCAATCCTGGTTGATGACTTCGTGCCATTTTTGCAATGCGGGGCATATCAATATCTTGATTGTTTTGCGGACATACTTGTCCACCATCTAGCCACAAGATATCTACGTCTCCGTAACCGGTCATCAATTCTTCTATTTGATTATAAACAAAGCCTTTGAAGTTCTCCCATCTTTGTGGGTAGCGTGTGATGTTATAGTTTACGTTACGGTCTTTGGTTGCTCTATAATCCCACCAATAGTCTTGTGAATGCCAATCTGGTTTAGAGAAATAGGCTCCAATCATGAAGTCTTTGTCATGAAATGCTTTGAAGACATATTTGGCTACATCTTTTTGTGGATTATTCTTGAATGGACCGTCTTGAGCAATGGAATAGGTGGTTTGTTTGGTGTCGAACATGCAAAATCCATCATGATGTTTGGTTGTGAAAATCATGTATTTCATTCCTGCATCTTCCATCACATCTGCCCATTGGTTAGGATTAAATTTAATTGGGTTGAATACTTTACTCAATCCCCAATACCATTTTTTGTAATCTTGATACGTTACTGTGGTATCTCTACTGATCCAGTCTTCATTGCACAGTGGCCATGATTCGCAAATTCCAGGTACTGCATAGATACCCCAGTGGAAGAGAACTCCAAACTTAAGGTCTTCCCATTTGTTTAGTTTTTCAATTACTTTTTTGTCTGTTGGCCATTCATAGCCATCTGCTTGCTCCATGACATCTGTGTCTTGTGCCAACATTGGTTGGGCTGCTAAAGCAGCAAATGACATCATGAGCATTGCGATTCGTTTAGAAAACATGTTTTTGATCATTGTAAGTTATTTAAAGTTGTTAGTTGTCGTATTCACCTATTAGAACTCCTGATACATTCCATGCACATCCTTTAGGACCTTGAGGAATACTTACTGTCATGGTATGATTTCCTGCTTTCAGATCTGGAAGAGGGACTACAATTGGATTAGTCGTGGTACCGGGTGCCCAATTGGAACGACTATAATCTGAACTAGTTACACCGCTCCAAGAGGTGCCTGATGCTGGATTTAGTTCTCTATATGTAGCACAATCTGTTCTCCAGGGTACACATACAAAGACTTTCTCTCCATCTACAGCAATGGTATTTGCTTTTTGGTTAAATTCGTCGCCGCCGCCCCAGCCGCCATGACCTGTGGTGAGATACATCATCTTTAGGTTTTTGACATTTTCAGGAATTGAGAATTGACATCTCAAAGAGTCATGAGCAAAGATATCATTGCCTCCTTGTCCTGGTATTCTTGCTGCATTATTAAATAGGGGTTGTACATATTGTGTCATTACGGTATCTTGCTGTTGTCTTTCTGTAGGGTAGTATTGCAATTCAACGGTCAACTTATGGCCTCCTTTATCGTAATTTTCCACAGTTGCTGCAATCCAGACTTCGCCTCTTAATCGAGGTAATAGATGGGTAATGTCTTGTTTGTATATTGCTTGGTTTCTCCATTTAAGATTGGAAATAGAAACTTTGTCATTGTACTCTCTGATTCCAAATGGTGTGAAGAAACGCATCAATTCGATGGGACAGTCATAATTCTGGGTAGAAGTGATTCCTCTCATCTCATTTCCTTCATTGTCTAAAGTAACGGGCAATGTTGTTTCTTTTTCACCCATGAATGCATCCAAAGCTGATAGCTTCTTCTCATTAGGAATTAAGAATACGGTTCCGGTTCTATCGTAAGCATCTCCATTTGAATATTGTGTCACTTTTAGGAACACCATATAATCTTTTGTGACTTTAGGGAGTTTTATCTTTTTGAGAAGAAGTGTTCCGCTATTTAATCGATAGATTCTATCTAAGGTTCTTTCTTTGCAATCTTCTTTGATGCCTTTCCATGCTACTTGTTCATCTTCAAATACGGGTACTCTAGTGATGCAATTTTCTTGTACTAGGTAGCGATATTGATTGCTTGTGACTAGTTCGCCTAAGTGACTGAAATCCATACTGGGGGCTTCATTCTGCTTCAATTTCTTGATAGCAGTCGCGACCAATACTGTATTTCCGTTCCGAACAATTCGCATAATCAATCCATCAGTCAGGCCATAGGTAGGAAGTGGACTTCCCTTTGCTTCCACGTCAGTAGTAAACCAGACATCGACTCTGTTCGAGAAAGATACTTTTGTTGCTTTTCTGCAGTGATATCCTAAGATTTCTTCATACTTATCTGTTAGTTCAAATGAATAATACTTGTCCAATGGGGAGGAAACGTATATCATCTTATTTTCTTTGAGAACTGCTTTTGCGATGTAAACGGAATCCTTAAAGTTGATGAAGGAGGTCTCTTTGGCTACTTCAGGATTTAATTTTTGATCTGTTGTCTGTTGGAAAATCATGGCGAGATTGTCTTGATACAGCAAGCATATACTAGCTTGATCAGTCGTTTCTTTGTCTGGAGTGGAATATTCTACCAGAGTCAGTTTGTCTTGTTTCTTCTGTTTTGCAGAAATGGTTAGTGTACATAGAAATGCAAAGACGAGCAATACTTTTTTCATTTGTGTGTGTTTATTAGATTGTAAAATAGAGTTAGGAATGTGTAATAAGACAAAGATATATTTTTAACAGATTATATAGTTATAAAATAGAATAATTTTATTTCTTTTAGAATGATTTTATTTTAATCTTTGGCATTCAAAGAGATTTGTGTAAAGAATGGAGTTCTTTATAAGAAGAGTAAGGATTATATGTATCAATTTAGTATCATGACAGAAAGTTTAGAACATTTTTTAGTGGCTAATTTTTCATGTACCAAAGATGAGGCTTCTGTGGTTGCTTCATCTTTTAAGTATGTAAAGGCAACAAAAAATGAGGTGTTGGTTGACGATGGAAGGGTTTGTCGATATCTCTATTTTATAATTAAAGGGGGTGCAAAAGCTTATTTTATTGATAATAAGGGGCTTGAGACAATCCGGTATGTGGCCTTCGAAAATGAATTTATTGCATCTATATATAGCTTTACTAAACAAATTCCTGCTGACGAATATATTTGTGCTCTTGAGCCTTGCGAGTTGTTGGCTATTTCGTATTCGGAGTTTAAAACCATATTGAGCAAGAGTTCTCTTTTGAAGGACCTTTACATTAAAATGCTTGAAGAGACTTATCTGTATAACCATTGGCGCATCGAAACGTTGTTACGGTTAGATACAAAGAAGCGATACGAATATATGCTTCTGAAGAATAGGCAGCTTGTTCAGCGTTTATCAAATAAAAATCTATCTAGTTATCTTGGCATTACTCAGGAGAGTCTGAGTAGAATAAAAGGCAAAAAGTGATTTTTTATCATTTGTCAATGTTTTGAAGATTGTATTGCTTTATATTTGTTGGGTATTAATAACTAATTAAATGGGAGTATGAAAAAAAGGTCTAAGATTATCATAGCTATTACATCTTTATTAGGTGTTGTGGCTCTTGTAGGCGGTGTCGTTTGGTTCTCAATGTCTAGCGAAAAAAGAAACATGATCTCGTTTATGATGTTGAATGGGGAGAGTTATGATAACTATCAAGAATATCAAGTAGTTGATCGTAATGATGAAGCGTTAAATCCTACGTCGTTTGAACCTAGTGTTGCACCTACAGTTGAGGGGAGTGCTAATTGTACTATTGTGGCAATCACTGAAATGGTGAAGAATGAAAAGTCGAAGATGCTTAAAAAAGGGATGGTTCAATCTACTGGTGTCGATGATTATACGGGATGGCATGTTATTGCTGATGAGGGTGCTGATGAGGGTTCGAATCCTTTTGGTCCTTCTCCTCTTAGTTATTATACTGCTGGTATAGCAGCTAATTTACATACGCAAATTATTAGGGCAGCTAATGTGAAAGGTGCTAAGTTGGATAATATAAAAGTAGAGGTATTAAATAAGTTCCGTTGGAATGAAATGTTGTCTCCTCAGGGGGCTGGTTTTTTAGATGTAACAAATACCAATATCATTATTGAAAGTAGTGAGCCTGAAGAAGTTATTCAAGAAATAAAGGCGATGGCTATCAATTCTTGGACTGCTGGAGAGGCGTTGAGAAATGAGACAGTGATCGAACCTTCTCTAGTGGTCAATGGGAATAATTGGGAGAAATATAGAGCTACTCCTGGAACAACTCTTTCTGAAGTTTCTTCTGTTGATGGTATGAAATTGAGTTCTATAACTGATGTCCCAAGGAAACCAGAGTATCTAAAACAAACCAGTAATAAAAATATGTCTGAAAGTTTTAGTTTTGAAACTTTCTCTAATTTGGAGTTTGAAATCTTTGCTATATCTGAGTCTGCTGGGAATAGTGAAAGACCTTATTTGAAAAAAATCACGCTTTCTACTCCATCACCAGAAACTTGGGAAATATATTCAGATGAATTTATGGGCGTGAATGATAAACCGGTAGCACCTACGTCTTTGGAATACTTTACCGTTGGAACAGCTTTATGTTTAACTTCTCAGACTACATTGGTTAGTATGATGATGGGACTGGACTTTACTGATTATCGTATCGAAAATCAGATTGATTATAGACAAGAGGGGGTGAATTCTACTGATATGGTTAGTTATACTGATACGGTTCATTCATTTATTCTAATCGAATCTGATGAGTCTCAAGAGAGGTTAGAGGAGTTCTACAATAAATCTTTGTCATTGTGTTTTGCTGGTGAGGGATTGAAAGGAAAAACGGAGATGAATACTCATTGTTATTTGAATGGGCAGGTAATCAAGTAATATAAAGAGACTATGAAGAATTTTAAACAGCGGATGATTGATAAAAAAGTTGAGCAAGAACTAAGTATCAAGGAGGGTATTGTTACCGTTGATGAAGTCTCTTGTGATGGCTGTGGCGTTTGTGTAGATACTTGTCCTTTTTCTGCTATTGAGATAAGAGTTCTTAATGATAAAGAGGTTAAGGGTTTGCCGTTTAAAGGTCGCTTGAAAGTACTGATTAAGGGTAGAAATAAAGCATTTATAAATCAAGATTTATGTAGGGCTTGTGGTTTGTGTATGAAAAAGTGCCATGAGTTTGCTATTCATAAGGCTCATTAACTTAATGTGAAATTTTAGTTGCAACAGAAACAATTTTCTCAAAAAATGGATGCGGTTATCGATTTTAGTTTACCTTTGCATCATGAACACTATAAGAAAAATTGATATTCAAGCTTTGATCAAACAGAAGATTGATCAATATACACAGGTACTAACGGAATCTGATCATACTTTCCATATACCTGTACTGGGACTTGCTTTTACTGTCGATTCACCTGCTAAGGTGGCTCGATTTGGTATCTCATCTGTCGTTTCAATCGTTGAAGATCGATTGGCTGAAATGATGCGGGCTTATTATTATCCGAAATTGGATTTACCTTATGAGCCTATAACTAAGCAAGAACCTGATTACCGCGCCAAGCGTATAACTGATTACTTGAATTTACTTCAGGCAACGGTGTATGACCAAGCGAGTAAGTTGAAAACGGAGGCTTTTAAAATCGGTACGGAGATTACAAAGTATTTTGAGATGTTACCTGATGATAGTAACCTCAAAATGATGTATCTCGACATGATTCAATGTCCTGATTTATCTCTGAGGGCTGAAAAGGAGGCGCTGTTGCGAGATCAAATCGTTGTCGGAGCGATTGATGTGAATATTCTCACTAAGGTTGATGGGGATACTTATGATAAAGAGGGGCATGTAATTGTGGATGGTTCGAATGCTGTGACTGCACTTAGGGGGTATATCCAAAGTAATTTGAGAAATTCTTCTGTTTGCTTGTCGGCTGGAATGAATCCTAGATTGTATGGTTACTTGGAGGATAAAAAAGATTTTTATCCGGATGAGCATCTGCATTTTGATAAGCGGGTGATTATCAAGGTTAGTGATTATCGGTCTGCTTTGATTCAAGGTAAATTTTTAGCTAAGAAGGGGGTCTGGATTAGCGAATTCAGAATCGAATCGGGATTGAATTGTGGGGGCCATGCTTTTGCTACCAAAGGGTATCTGCTCGGACCTGTTCTTGAAGAATTTAAACAGCATAGAGGGGAACTCATTCAAGAGATGTTTGACCTTTATCAGCCGGTGATTGCTAAAAAAACGGGGCTTGACTTGAATAAGGCTCCTAAAGTACTCGTGTCGGTTCAAGGGGGTATTTGTTCTCATGAGGAGGACGTCTTTTTACGTAAGGAGTATAATCTTGCTTCTACGGGTTGGGGGTCTCCGTTCTTATTGGTTCCTGAGGCGACTACGGTGGATGATGATTCTTTGCAGTTATTGGCTAAGGCTACTGAAAAGGATGTTCATCTGAGTGGATTTTCACCTATGGGGGTTCCTTTTTATTATCTTAATGGAACGTCTGCGGATAAAAATAGACGTGCTTTGATTGCTGAGGGTAATCCTGGGAGCCCTTGTCCTGAAAAACTCATGAGGCTTAATACGGAACTTACTGAGCGTCCTATTTGTACTGCTTCAAAAGAGTATCAGTCGTTGAAATTGAAGGACCTTCAATCTCAGGGCTTGTCGGCTGAGGAGTATGAAGAAAAGAAAGCGGAGGTCTTGGGGAAGGATTGTTTGTGCTTGGGCTTGTGTAATGCGGCGGCTTTGAAATATAATATGCCGTTTGTGAAGAACTTCAAGATGGTGAGTGTGTGTCCTGGACCTAATATCGCTAATTTTTCGGAAATTGTTTCTTTACAAAAAATGGTGGACCATATTTATGGTAGAACTAATCTGGTGACTAATAATAAACGGTCTCATCTATTTATTGCTGAAATGAAGATTTATATTGAATATCTTCGTGATGAGATTAAAAAGGGTAAGGGGGATTTTAATTTGCCTAAAAGGAAGGCTTATTATAAGACTTATATCTCTAATATGCTTGATGCTGTGGCTTATTACCGTAGTTTGGTTGTAAGTTCATTAATTTCTTACCGTGGCTTTTCGGAAGAATTGTCTTTGGCTTCTGACGAGATTAAACAGATTAGTCAACGCTTTCAGCTTGGATAAAAAGAATCATTTCTATCTTCTTGAGACCTTGTGTCGCTATAATTATAAATCTTAATAAATTCTATTTACTTAGTAAGGAAATTAAAAATTGAGGGAATAGTAGCGGCATAAGGTTTGTGATTAATAGGCCGTATGAGATGTAATTGATTGGTTTCGGACTGTCAAAAATGTAATAATTGACTTCTGTTATTTTCTGATTCTTTTGATATTGAAGACAGATATAGGTCATTAGTTTATAAATCGCATTGCCGATTAATAGACCGATTGTGATGCCTACGATGATGTCTGCTATAAAATGAACTCCTAGGTAGATACGGGTATAGGCTGTTATGATTGCCCAGGTAAAAATGAGGGAGGTATATAGTCGATTTTTAAAGGATAGACTTAAAAATGCGGCAGCGCCAAAGGCATTGGTGGCATGGCTGGATGCGAAACCATAACGACCGCCTGTATAATCAAAACAATAGGTGACTATGTTGAAGTAGGAGGGATGGTGTGTGGGACGTAGTCTTTCGGTCATGTTTTTTAAGATGCCGCTTGTCAATTGGTCACATAGGGCGATGACTAGAACTAATCCTATGATGACGAGAAGAGCACGTCGTATATTTCTAGCTTTGGATATTAACAAAACTAACATTAATAGAGTGGTGGGTATCCATAATAACTTATTTGAATACAGATACATCACTTGGTCCATTACGGGTGTGTGAAACTGGTTCAACCAAATGAAAATGGGGTGTTCTATTCGTGCGATATCTTCAAACATATAAGTTTGTTTTTTGTTTACGTGGTCGAAAGATACTCAAATGTATTATATATTCTATGATTTGGGAATATAAATTGTGTTTTTGAATTGTTTTATTGAGTATTTTCTAGTATGTTTGCATACTGACAATTTGACAGATAAGAATGGAAAAAGAAATTTTGAAAGAGACAGAGATAAAGAAAAATGGTGGGGAAATAAGAATTCCACTACTTGGAATGACGTTGGATCAACTGAAAGAAGTGGTTTCTCGTTTGGATATGCCTAAATTTACGGCTAAACAGTTAACTGAGTGGTTGTATGTGAAGCATGCTGACTGTATCGAAGAGATGAGTAATATCTCTAAGAAGAATAGGGAACTCCTTGCTGCTGAATATTGTGTGGGAAAAAAGAAACCGGTGGATGCTCAACGCTCAGTAGATGGGACTGTTAAGTATTTGTTTCAGGTTGGTGAAAATCAATTTATAGAGGCTGTGTTTATCCCTGATGGCGAACGAGGAACACTTTGTGTGTCTTCTCAGTTGGGCTGCAAAATGGATTGTGTCTTTTGTATGACGGGTCGACAGGGGTTTACTAAACAGCTTACTGCTAACGAAATCGTTAATCAAATAGCTGCTTTACCGGAATTTGATCGCTTGACGAATATTGTGTATATGGGCATGGGGGAACCGCTTGATAATCTCGATGAGGTGCTTCAAAGTCTGGAGGTTCTAACTGCTGACTATGGTTTTGCTTATAGTCCTAGACGTATTACGGTCTCTACTATTGGTGTAAAGAAGGGGTTGCGTCGTTTTATTGAGGAGAGTAAGTGTCATCTTGCTGTTAGTTTGCATGCTTCTTCTCCGGAGGGTAGAGTGACATTGATGCCTGCTGAAAAAGCGCTTTCTATGGTGGATATGATTGCTATTCTCAAAGAGTATGACTGGAGTGGTCAGCGTCGTTTGAGTTTCGAATATATCGTTTTTCAAGGGGTTAATGATTCGATGAATGATGCGAAGCGTTTGATTCATTTATTCAATGGAATGCATGTACGAATCAATCTGATTCGTTTTCATCGTATTCCCAATTCTGAATTGGATGGGGTGGAGATGAACCAAATGGAATCTTTTAGAGATTATCTAAATAATCATGGATTGATAGCTACTATACGGGCTTCTCGTGGAGAGGATATCTTTGCTGCTTGTGGTATGTTGTCTACTGATAAAGCAAAAAAAGAATAAATCAACTATTAAAATACAACTATGAAGAAAAAATTAAGTGTACTTTCATTGATTTTAGTCACCATTTCTTTGATGGTGGGTTGCAAAAGTAAAAACTCCTTGTTTACTCCGACTTCTAGTGGTAGGCCTTATGAAATGCTTGTGGTGGTTGGGGATGCTATGTGGGATCAACCAGCGGGTAGAGCTCTCTTCAATGTCTTGGATACTGATGTCCCTGGATTACCTCAATCTGAACGTTCATTTAGATTGATGCATTGTTCTCAGGATCATTATGATGCGACGATGCGTCTTTTGAGAAATATTATTCAGGTCAATATTGATGATAAAATGTATACTCAGGCTAAAATGAGTGTGGCTAATGATGCTCATTCTGCTCCACAATTGATCTTGAATATTCAAGCGCCTGACCAAGGGTCATTTGTTGATTTTGTGACTAAAAATAAGGAACAAATTCTTGACCTTTTCAATAAGGCTGAAATGAATCGACAGATCGCTCAGCTAGAAACGGGTCATAGTCCATTGATTTCGGCAAAGGTGGATAGTTTATTTGGTTGTGATATCTGGTTGCCTTCTGAAATGTTATCTACTAAGGTGTCTCCTGACTTTTTGTGGGCTGCAACGAATACGCCTACTGGAGATTTGAATTTTGTCATGTATAGTTATCCTTTTGAAACGGATAGTACTTTTACTCAAAATTATTTTGTGGCAAAGCGTGATTCTTTTATGAAAGCAAATATTCCTGGTGCTGAAGTCGGAATGTATATGATGACTGATAGTCGCTATGTGAGTACTGAATCTATTGAGTTAAATGGAGAATATTGTCAAGTTAATAGGGGGTTATGGCGTATGCATAATGATCAAATGGGTGGACCATTTGTCTCTCATTCTATGATTGACCGTGTACATGGACGAGTTATTACTTGCGAGGTGTTTGTCTATTCACCTGATAGACCTAAACGTAATTTAATCCGTCGGGTTGAAGCTTCTTTGTTTACGCTGAAATTACCTACTGAATCAAAAAAATAAAAAATAAATAAGATGGATACAAAGAGAAAAATTCGTGTTGGAATCACTCATGGTGACCCTAATGGTGTAGGATATGAAGTGATACTCAAAACGTTCGAAGATGAGAAAATGTTGGAGTTTTGTACTCCTATATTGTACGGGTCTCCTAAGGCTGCTGCTTATTATCGAAAGGCTTTGGGACTTCAAACGGGTTTTAGTATTGTGCAAAATGCAAACGAAGCATCGAGTGAACGATTGAGTGTGATCAATTGTTGCGATGATGATTTGAAAGTCGAAATGGGGGTTCCGGATGCTGCTGCTGGTGCTGCTGCATTGGATGCTTTGGAACGGGCTATTAAAGATTATAAAGAGGGAGCTATTGATGTCATTGTCACGGGTCCTATCAATAAACATACAATTCAGTCTGAAACTTTTAATTTTCCGGGTCATACTGAATATATTCAAGAACGACTTGGAGAAAATCATCATGCATTGATGATCTTGATGAGTGGGAGTCTTCGGGTGGCTTTGGCAACGGGACATTTGCCTCTGAAAGAGGTGTCTGCTGCTATTACTAAAGAGTTGTTGTTAGATAAGCTTCAAAATTTTGCTGCTTCATTGAATGATGATTTTGGTATCGTAAAACCTCGTATTGCGGTGCTTTCACTAAATCCTCATGCGGGGGACGAAGGTCTATTGGGTGATGAAGAAGTGAAGGTGATTCAACCGGTGATTGAGGAGTTGAGTAAAAAAGGAATGTTCGTATTTGGCCCTTTTGCCGCTGATGGCTTCTTTGGCTCGAATAACTATTCTCATTTTGATGGCATCCTTGCGATGTATCATGATCAGGGTTTAGCGCCCTTCAAAGCTTTGGCTATGGATAGTGGCGTGAATTTTACTGCTGGATTGCCTGTCGTTCGTACTTCTCCGGCTCATGGTACCGCTTTTGGTATCGCAGGGAAAAATGTGGCTGACGAAAGTTCATTTAGGTCTGCTATATATACAGCTATTGATATTTATCGTCATCGTAGTGAGGAAAAAGAAATTAGCAAAAATCCTTTGCGTAAGGGGTATTTTGATAGACGAGATGATAGTGATAAATTGCGCTTAGATCAGGAGGATAGGAATAACTAATTATGGGACAAACACTACAACAGGTCAAGATGCGTTTTAGCATCATTGGAAATAATGAACAGCTTAATCGAGCCATCGATATTGCTGTCCAGGTAGCTCCTACTGACTTATCTGTATTGATTATGGGTGAAAGTGGTGTCGGTAAAGAGAGTTTCCCTCAGATTGTTCATCAATATAGCAAACGTAAACATGGGCGTTATATCGCGATGAACTGTGGGGCAATTCCTGAAGGAACTATTGATTCTGAACTCTTTGGACATGAGAAGGGTTCTTTTACTGGGGCGATATCTAATAGAAATGGGTATTTCGCTGAAGCTGATGGAGGAACTATCTTTTTAGATGAGGTGGGAGAATTGCCTTTGGCTACGCAGGCTAGGTTGCTCCGTGTACTGGAATCTGGTGAGTATATTAAGGTGGGGTCTTCACAGGTCGAAAAAACAAATGTGAGAATCGTTGCTGCAACAAATGTAAAATTGCTTGAAGCAATCAAAGAGGGGAAGTTTCGTGAGGATTTGTATTATCGGCTCAATACGGTGCCTATCATAGTGCCTGCATTGAGGGATCGGGGCAAAGATGTGTTATTGCTATTCCGCAAATTTGCACTTGATTTTTCGGAGACTTATCGTATGCCTGCTATTCAGTTAACTCCTAAGGCTCAGGAAATATTTATGAAATTTCGATGGCCGGGTAATGTACGCCAATTAAAAAATATAACCGAACAAATATCTATTATTGAGAATGAGCGTTTGATAGATGAGAAAATATTATTACGTTATTTCCCAAAGGAGGAGAATCCGTTGCATTTGCCTGCTGTGAGACAGGGCAAGGACTATGAAAAACGTACTTTTGATAATGAAAGAGAAATTCTTTATCAGGTATTGTTCGATATGCGCAAGGATATGACTGATTTAAAAAAATTGGTCAATGACTTGATGGTCAATAGTTCTTCTCCGCTTACTGATAAGCAGGCTGATTATCTTCATCGAGATGTGATTCCTAGCAGAAATGCTTCTGATTTTGCTACGCTTGTGGAAGAAGCTGAACCTGAAAAGTCAAAGCCAAAATCGAATGTGTATCCTCATGATTATCAAGATACTGCAGAGGTTATCGAGGAGTCTTTGTCTTTAAGTGATATTGAATGTGAAACCATACGTAAGGCTCTGGAACGACATAAGGGAAAGCGTAAATCGGCGGCGCAAGATTTGAATATATCGGAACGAACATTGTATAGAAAAATAAAAGAATATGGCTTGGAATAAGCAAACTAATCGCTTTCATTGGATGAGTTTTTTTTGTGAGTTTAAGATGTTGAAATTGGTTTTGATGTCTTTACTTATGGTGGCTTTTGTGTCTTGTGCTGTATCGTATAAATTTAATGGGTCTTCTATTAATTATGCTAAAGTGAAAACGATACAAATCACTACCTTTCCTATCCGATCATCTTATGTGTATGCGCCTCTTGGAACTACTTTTAACCAAAAATTGGAAGATGCCTATATTAGACAAACTCGTCTGACTCAGGTCAAACAAAATGGTGACTTGCAGATTGAAGGTGAAATTACGGGTTATAACCAGTTTAACCAGTCGGTTTCTGCTGATGGATTCTCTAGTGAAGTCAAATTGCAGATAACTGTGAATGTACGATTCACTAATAATACGAATCATGATGAGGATTTCGAACGTAGTTTTAGTGCTTTCCGTACGTATCCTTCTACATCAATGCTTACTGATGTTCAGGATGATTTGATTGACGAAATGGCTGCTGAGATTGTAGATCAGATATTTAATGCTACTGTGGCTAATTGGTAAATGTTATGATTACTGCTGAAAGACTATATGATTATATAATTAAGCCTGAACTGATTGGACAAGATTCTTTATCTGAATTGAGGGAGTTGTTGGATAAATATCCTTATTTTCAAACGGCTCGTATGCTTTACTTAAAGAATTTGTACTTATTGCATGAAGAGGCTTTTGAACATGAATTGAGGCGTTCTGTCTTGTTTGTGGCTGATAGACGTTGTCTTTTTTATTTTATTGAGGAGGCTTATCATGCTTTTGTTTCTAATGTGGTCAATCTTCAAGAAATTCAGGAAAAAGAACCTGGTGTGGATAGTACGTTGGGTTTGATTAATGAATTCTTGGGGGATATACCGAATCTTGAAAAAAAGAAGAAACTCAGATATGTCTTTGATTATGCTTCTTCTTTAGATGAGGATACAGATGAGGTTGCGGATACGGAATCAAATAATGATTTTAATCTGGGTGATAAACAAGTTTCTCAATTGTCAAAAGAAGAAATTGAACAGCGGGTTATTGATAGCAATGCACCAATTGATGATGGGTCTTTTACCGAAACTTTGGCGGAAATTTATCTAAAACAAGGGAGATATGATCGTGCTATTGAAATAATTGAGAAATTAAGTTTGAAATTTCCAAAAAAAAATGCTTACTTTGCAGACAGAATAGCTAGTATAAAACTATCGAAACAAAATAACAATATATAAAATAATTAAAATAACCTACAAATGTATCTATTACTTATCATTCTTATCGTTATCGCAGCCATTTTGATGTGCCTTATCGTAATGGTTCAAAATTCTAAAGGTGGTGGTTTAGCTGCTGGCTTTGCATCATCTAATCAGATTATGGGTGTACGACGTACAACCGATTTTTTGGAAAAGGCTACTTGGTCACTTGCTGTTGCAATCGTAATCTTGTCTGTTGGAGCTTCTTATACAGTTCCTGAAGCAAAAGTAAATGACGTGATTTTGCAAGAAGCTCAAGTAGAGCAAGGTACTAATCCTGAAAATCTGGATGCTGGATTTGATGCAAATCAACAGACTCCAGTAGCTACTCCTGAGGCTACTCCTGAGGCTACTCCTGCAAACGAAGAAAGCAAATAAATTGCTGTAAGTAATAAGAATTTAAATTTTCAACATATTTAATGAGCTTACATTGTATAATCGATTACTGTAAGCTCATTTTTTTTGTCATTTTTTTTAAACTATATAACCAACTTTATGACTGAACAAATAAAACAAAAGCTGAGTGATTCTGCAGTGGCCAGATGGTCTGCTTTGGGTATTATCTCTATAACCATGTTTGCTGGATATTTTCTGACTGATGTGATGTCTCCTCTAAAACCTATGCTAGAAGCCCAATTTGGTTGGTCTAGTACTAGTTATGGTGTCTTTACTAGTGCTTACGGCTGGTTCAATATCTTTCTTCTAATGTTGATTTTCGGTGGAATTATTCTTGATAAGATGGGGTCTCGTTTTACGGGACTGATGTCTTCTGGAATTATGGTCGCTGGTGCTGCTTTGAAATATTGGGCCATTTCTAACCCTACACTTGATGTAGTGAATCTTCCTTTCAACGTAAGTATGAATGCACAGGTGCTTTATGCTTCTCTTGGTTTTGCCATCTTCGGAGTGGGTGTGGAGATAGCTGGTATCACGGTATCGAAAATCATTGTAAGATGGTTTAGAGGTAAAGAAATGGCTTTGGCTATGGGTATGCAAATGGGGGTAGCTCGTATTGGAACTATGCTTGCTCTTTTTGCTCCTGTGCCTATCGCGAACTTTTTTGCAACGACTCATACACAAATAGAAAATGGTACACTAGTTGAAAAAATGGCACCTAGTATTTCTGCTCCTATTGCATTTGCTTTGGTATTACTTGTTATCGGTTTTATTGCTTTCTTTATCTATGTTGGTATGGATAAGAAACTTGAAGCTTCAGAGGTTAAGGTCGAAGTTGGTGAGGAGGATTCATTTAAGTTTAGTGATATTATCCAAATCATGGGTAATGTCGGTTTCTGGCTGATTGCTATCCTTTGTGTCTTATTCTATTCTTCAGTATTCCCTTTTATCAAGTATGCTGCAGATTTAATGGTGAATAAATATGGACTTGATGAGTCTGTTGCTGGGCTCATTCCGATGTGTCTGCCACTAGGAACTCTTTTCTTAACTCCTTTGTTTGGGCATATATATGATAAAAAGGGTAAAGGGGCAACCATTATGATTATTGGTGCTTTCTTAATCCTTTTTGTGCATTCTATATTTTCTCTTTCTTTCCCATTCTTGAATAATTGGATGATTGCTTTGGCTTTAGTTATTCTTTTAGGAATTGCTCTTTCATTGGTTCCTTCGGCTATGTGGCCTTCGGTTGCTAAGATCATTCCTGAGAGACAATTGGGTACGGCTTATTCCTTAATCTTCTGGATTCAGAATTGGGGACTTGCTGGAGTGCCTTTGCTTATTGGTTACGTTTTGGATCAATCAAATCCTGCGGTATTGGCTGCTAAAGCAGCTGGTGAGGTTCCTCCGGTATATGACTATACAAATCCAATGTTGATTTTTGCTGGATTGGGATTGCTTGCTATTGTTTTTGGTCTCATCTTGAAAGCTGTGGACAAACGTAAGGGGTATGGTCTAGAAAAACCAAATATAGAAAGCTAATTAGCTATCTAAAAGAGCTATATCGTGCTATATTGTCATTTATTTCGCTGATTATTTGTCAGAATGAAATCAATTCTATATTTTTGCAGTACATGAATTTAGAAACTCGTACATATCATCATCATTACGCACACAACTATTAGTCAGTGGGCCAGAGATGAATGTATGAAAATCTATAGATTATTACAAACATGAGATATAAAAGGCTCACTGAATTAATTTCGGTGAGCCTTTTTTTTATAATTAGTCAAAAAGAAATTATTATGTTAAGAATCGCAGTCCAATCTAAAGGCCGTCTCTATGAGGAGACGATGAATATGCTGTCTGAGGCAGATATTAAAGTAAATGCGTCAAAACGAAAATTATTGATTCAGAGTCCTAATTTTCCAGTTGAGATTTTATTTCTTCGTGACGATGATATCCCTGAATCTGTTTCATCTGGTATTGCTGATATTGGAATCGTGGGAGAGAATGAATATGCTGAAAAAAATAAAAAAGCGAATATCGTAAAGCGCTTAGGTTTTAGTAAGTGTAGATTGTCTATTGCTATCCCTAATAATATTGATTATACTGCTAGTTCTTGGCTCTCTGATAAGAAAATCGCTACTAGTTATCCTAGAATATTACAGGAATTTTTAGATAAGGAGGGGGTAGAAAACTGTGAAATTCATGTCATCACTGGTTCTGTTGAAGTTAGTCCTAGTATTGGATTGGCTGATGGTATCTTTGATATTGTGAGTTCTGGTTCTACCTTGGTTACTAATAGACTTAAAGAGGTTGCGGTGGTTATGCAAAGTGAAGCGCTCTTAATTTCTTCGCCTTCGTTAAATGAAGATAAACAGGCTATTCTTGATGAATTGTTGTTCCGAATCGATAGTGTACGCAATGCGCAGGGTAAGAAATATGTCATGATGAATTTACCTAAGAATAAAATAGACAAGATGGTTACTGCATTGCCGGGTATTAAAAGCCCTACTATCTTACCGCTTGCTGATTCAGAATGGTGTTCTGTACATGCAGTGATTGGGGAGGATTCTTTCTGGCAAATTATAACGGTATTGAAGGAAATTGGTGCTGAAGATATCTTGATATTACCTATTGAAGTAATGATTCCATAGTTCTTTGATTATGACAATAACAACATATCCTACACAAGAAGAATGGTCGCAGCTTTTGGCGCGTCCTATGTTAGAGAATGACGACCTTTTAGGTATTGTTCGTCCAATTTTACAACAGGTACGCGAACGAGGTGATGAGGCTCTTCATGAGTTTGAAGCTCGTTTTGATCATTGTGATCTGCATCAATTTCAGGTTACTGATGACGAATTTTCTATCGCAGAGAATGAAGTTGAGGAGGCTCTCAAAGAGGCTATTCAGTTAGCTGCTAAACAAATAAGGGCTTTTCATGTGGCTCAAAAAATGAAACCTCAAGTGGTCGAGTCTTGTCGTGGCGTGCGTTGTTGGCAAGAACCGAGGCCCATAGAAAAGGTGGGATTATATATCCCTGGTGGCAGAGCTCCTTTATTTAGTACGGTGCTGATGCTTGCTTTGCCTGCTCAAATTGCGGGTTGTGGTGAGGTTCTACTATGTACGCCTCCAAATGTTGAGGGAAAGATTAATCCTGCTATTCTTTATGCGGCAAAATTAGCTGGTGTCACTCGGGTTTTTAAAGTTGGTGGCGCACAAGCTATTGCTGCTATGGCTTATGGCACAGAGAGTATCTCTAAGGTGTATAAAATATTTGGTCCTGGTAACCAGTTTGTTACTGCGGCTAAACAGTTGGTTAGTCTCAGGGATTGTGCTATTGATATGCCTGCTGGTCCTAGTGAGGTTCAAGTGCTTGCGGATGAAACGGCCAATCCTGTTTTTGTGGCTGCTGATTTGTTAAGCCAATGTGAACATGGACCTGATTCTCAAGCTATTCTTATCACAACCTGTGAGGAGCTGGTCGAAAAAGTACGAATAGAGATAGCTGCACAACTGGCTGTCTTGCCTCGTCGAGATATTGCATCTCAATCTCTTTTGCATAGTCGTATCATTTTGGTGAAAGATATAAAGGAAGCTATTGCTATGACTAATAGGTATGCTCCTGAACATTTGATCATTCAGATGGCAAATTACCAAGAACTGGTTCCGCTTGTTAGCAATGCTGGTTCTGTGTTTCTTGGTGCGTATAGTTGTGAAAGTGCTGGTGATTACGCTAGTGGAACGAATCATACGTTGCCTACTAATGGTTATGCGAAAGCTTATAGTGGGGTGAATCTAGATAGTTTTATCCGTAAAGTTACTTTTCAGGAGTTGACTGCTGAAGGAATTCAACAGATTGGTCCTGCTATCGAGACGATGGCTGCTGCTGAACAGTTGGATGGGCATAAAAATGCGGTGACGGTTCGATTGAAGGAAATAAAAACTAAATAATAGTCTTATGAGAAGTTTGAAAGAATTGGCGCGTCCTAATATACGTGCGCTCAAAGCTTATAGTAGTGCTCGTGATGAATATAAAGGGTTCGAAGCTCATGTTTTTCTTGATGCTAATGAGAGTCCATATAATAGTCCACTGAATAGATATCCTGACCCTCTTCAGCAGGAAGTGAAGGCTATGATAGTGGATGTTCGCAAACGTAATTATGTATGGGATAGTGCTGATAAAAATCCGGTGACGTCGAGTAACTTGTTCCTTGGAAATGGTAGTGATGAAGCAATTGATTTGCTTTTTAGAGCTTTTTGCGAACCGCGCATTGATAATGCGGTGGCTATCGATCCTAGTTATGGGATGTATGAAGTATGTGCCGAAACAAATGATATTGCTTATCGCAAAGTGTCGCTTACTGATGATTTTGAAATCGATGTGGATGCTATCTTAGCTGCTACTGATGAGCAAACTAAATTGCTTTTTATTTGTTCTCCTAATAATCCTACTGGTAATCTAATCAATGTAGAAAAGATTCAGATGTTATTAGAGAATTATGATGGCTTAGTGATTATTGATGAAGCGTATGTCGATTTTGGTAATGAGCCTTCGTGGTTGACGCGTCTAGATCAATATGATAAACTTGTTGTCTTGCAGACGATGAGCAAAGCGTGGGGATGTGCTGGTATTCGCTTGGGAATGGCTTGGGCAAATGATTATGTCATTGAGTTATTCAGCAAGATTAAGTATCCATATAATGTAAATAAGTTGACTCAGGAGGCGGCCAAAATCCGTTTGATGCAGGAGGAATTGGTTCGTAATGAGGTCAAGCAGATTGTAGAAGAACGCGAAAATATGCGTGCTTGTTTGAAGCAGTTGCCGATGTGTCTTCATATTTATCCTAGTCAAGCTAATTTCTTACTGGTCAAATTTACTGATGCTGATGGGTTGTATCGTTTCTTAGTCCAGGAAGGGATTATTGTCCGTAATCGAAATAGGGTACATCGTTGTGCTGGTTGTTTGCGTCTTACCGTAGGGACTAAAGCTGAAAATGAGGAACTGATGACTTCTATCAAGTCATTTAAATAGAGACTCTAGCTTAGATATTAGTATCAAACTTACTTAATTGAACTAACTTATTTATATGAAATCAAAGAAAATATTATTTATAGATCGCGATGGAACATTAGTTAAGGAACCTCCAATTGATTATCAGTTGGATAGTTTGGAAAAACTGTCTTTTGTTCCTGGTGTGATGAAAAATCTAGGCTTTATTGCTGAAAAATTGGATTTCTTTTTTGCTATGGTGTCTAACCAAGATGGATTGGGTACTGCTTCTTTCCCTGAAGAGACTTTTTGGCCTGCTCACAATTTGATGATGGAAACCCTTGAGGGGGAGGGTATCACGTGGGATGCGGTTCATATCGATCCAACTATGCCTGAGGATAATGCCTCTACCCGTAAGCCTGAAGTGGGGATGTTGAAGGAGTATATAGCTAATCCTGCGTATGATTTAGCGGGCTCTTTTGTTATTGGGGATCGGTTGTCAGATATGAAATTGGCCCAAAATCTGGGGTGTAAAGGGATTTTGTTGGTGGCTGATGGACGTACCCGAAATGATGCGCTTCAGGAAATGAAACAGGCTAAGCTCGAAGGAGTGGTCGTTTTGATTGCAATGGATTGGGCGGAAATAGTGCCTTTCTTATTTGCTGGAGAACGGACAGCTAGTTGCCATCGTGTGACAAAAGAGACATCTATTGATGTGTCCATTAATTTAGATGGTCAGGGGGAGAGTTCGATCTCTACTGGTTTACACTTTTTTGACCATATGCTGGAACAGATTGCTAAACATGGTGGCGTGACGCTAAATGTGGATGTGCATGGTGATTTGGAGGTAGATGAACATCATACTATCGAGGATACTGCTATTGCGATTGGTACTTGTATCAAGGAGGCTTTAGGGGATAAACGAGGTATTGAACGTTATGGTTATTCGTTGCCTATGGATGATTGTCAGGCTCATGTGTTAATTGATTTTGGGGGACGTTCTTGGCTAATATGGGATGCTGAGTTCCAAAGAGAATATGTTGGTGATATGCCAACAGAAATGTTTCTTCACTTCTTTAAGTCTTTGAGTGATGCTGCATTGATGAATTTGAATATTCGTGCTGAAGGCGAGAATGAACATCATAAAATAGAGGGCATTTTCAAAGCTTTTGCACGGGCTATTAAGATGGCAATACGAAGGGATATTTATCGTTTTGAATTGCCTAGTACCAAAGGTATCCTTTAGTTTTGGTCTTATGTGATGGTGCTATCCTAAGGTTGTACTAGCTAAATATATTACGAGCCTGCTAAATGAAAATTTAGCAGGCTCGTAATATATAATTAATTAAAATTGTCTGTTTTTTTGTTCCTTTAGAAAGGAAGGTCACTTGTGTCATCTGAATCAGCTGTTGGCATTCCAGTAGGAGCTGATGTTGCACCAGGGATAGCTTGTGGCTCTGGCATTCCAGCATTTGTGTTTTCTGCTACACGCTCAACACGCCATGCACGAAGAGAATTGAACCAACGGTCGTTCCATTGACGACAATCAATGTCGAAAGAAATTTTAAGTTCTTCTCCCATTTGAATAGAAAATTGGCTCAGTTTATCTTCACCAAAAACTTCGAAACACATTTTCTTAGGATACTGGTCATGATTTTCTATGACGAACTCTTGTACGCACCAAGCGTTACCAGTTGATTTCGCTACACCTTCTCGCTTATTTAAAATCGCGATAATTTTGCCTTCAAATTCCATTTTTACAATATTTTGTTTTAAATTATAGTGCGAATGTACATATTTTATCTCTATTACACGAATAAGTTATCCCTTTTTTCTATCTTTGTGTAATAGAAAATAACCCAATAAAAAGATTTATTACATGAAGTTTACTATAACAAGTTCAGCATTGTATGCTCAGTTATTAAGCATCAGCCGCGTAATCGTAACTAAATCGGCTTTTCCTATTTTAGATAGTTTCCTTTTGGATGTCCAAGAGGGTAAATTAGTTCTAACTGGCTCTGATAATGAGACACGTTTGTCTACTGAAGTTCCTCTTATTAGTCAAGAAGGAATAGGAAAACTAGCCATTTCTTCTAAAATGCTCATCGATGGGCTTAAAGAGGTTTCCGACCAACCAGTTACTTTTGAAGTAGAGGGAGTTAAAGTGCGTGTAAGTTATCAAAATGGACAGTATGAATTGGTTGCAGGTAATGCAGAGGATTATCCTACTGGAAGTATTCCGGAAGAAGGAAAATCTCAAAAAATAAGCATAGCTTCTGAAGTGTTGAAACGTGGGTTGAATCACACGATATTTGCTGTCGGAAATGATGAACTACGTCCAGTAATGAATGGTGTTTATCTAGACTTAACAGATAAGGATATTACTTTTGTCGCTTCTGATGGTCATAAGTTGATTAAGTATACAACTAGTGATGCTTGTGGTAGTGAAAATGGGGCCTTTATTTTACCTTCTAAACCTGGTAATTTGTTGAAGGCTCTCTTGAGAAACAATGAGGATCAAGTTGAATTGACTTTTGATGGGAAACAGGCTCAGTTTATTGCTCCTGGTTTGGATTTGAAATGTCGTTTGCTTGAGGGAAGATACCCTAATTATCGTTCTGTTATCCCTACCAATAATCCTTTCCATGTAATCGTAGATCGGTTGAGTTTGGTTGGCGCGTTGAAGCGTGTACAAGTCTTTACTTCACAAGAGAATAACTTGGTCAAATTGGATATTTCTTCTGATCAGATTTTATTGACTGCTCAAGATCTAGACTTTTCCATTGCTGGTGAAGAACGTGTCATTTGTAGTTATGAAGGTGAACCAATGAAAATTGGATTCAAAGCTCGATTTATGATAGAACAACTTCTTAGTTGTGAAGCGGAACAGGTGCAATTACAATTAGCAGACCCTTCTCGTCCTGGTGTGATGATTCCTGTTGATAGTGAAGAAAACGGTGAACTTATTATGTTGCTGATGCCTTTATTACTTAATGAATAATAATAGATCTGATAAATATTAGACCTACAAAAAAACAAATATGAAATTAAATTTAACTCGTCCTATCGTTTTTTTCGATTTAGAGACGACTGGCGTGGATATTAGCAAAGATAGAATTATTGAAATCTCTTTAGTGAAAGTATTCCCAAATGGTAATGAGGAAACTAAAACACTGAGGATTAATCCTGAAATGAAGATTCCTGCACAATCATCTGCAATACATGGTATTTACGACAAAGATGTTGTTGATTGCCCCAAATTTGTTGAGGTTGCTCCTAGTCTTGCTGAAATGATTAAAGATTGTGATCTTGCTGGATACAATAGTAATCGTTTCGATATCCCTTTGTTGGCTGAGGAATTCTTAAGAAATCATATACAAATTGATTTCTCGGATGTGAAGAAGATTGATGTACAGGTGATTTTCCATAAGATGGAACAACGGACTTTGATTGCTGCTTACAAATTCTATTGCGATAAGAGTCTGGAAAATGCTCATTCTGCTGAAGCTGATACTGTTGCTACTTATGAAGTACTTAAAGGACAATTGGATCGTTATTCTGAATTAGAAAATAATGTAGATTTTCTTTCTGCTTTTTCTACACAGTCACGTAATGTTGACTTTGCTGGTCGGGTTGTTTATGATGAGAATGATGTTCCGGTTTTTAATTTCGGTAAACATAAGGGGGTGCCTGTTGCTGAGGTGTTCCGTAAAGATCCGGGCTATTATTCTTGGATTATGAGTGGGAATTTTCCTTTGCATACCAAAGCTGTGTTGACTAAAATTGAATTGGAGAATAAGCCAAAACGTTACTAATATAATTCCTTCTCTTTTGATTGAAATCTTGGGAGAAGGAATTGTTAAATATTTTTATCAGATAGATAAATGAGAAGTTCATTATTTGGAAAAAAAATAATATTGGGCATATCAGGTAGTATCGCTGCTTATAAGGCGTGCTATCTGATTCGTGGCTTAATAAAGAAGGGTGCTGAAGTGCAGGTCATTATTACTGATTCTGGCAAACATTTTATTACGCCTACTACGCTTAGTGCACTCACCGGGAAACCATGTATCAGTGAATTTTTTGCTGAGAATGATGGCTCTTGGCATAGTCATGTTGATTTGGGATTGTGGGCTGATTTGATGATTGTGGCTCCAGCTACTGCTTCTACTATTGGCAAAATGGCTAATGGTATTGCTGATAATATGTTGGTAACGACTTATCTATCGTGCAAAGCTCCTGTATTTATTGCTCCTGCTATGGATTTAGATATGTATCAACATCCATCTGTCTTGCAAAATGTCGAAAAGCTTAAGGGGTATGGTAATCGTATCATTGAGGCTACTAGTGGAGAGTTGGCTAGCCATTTAGTTGGAAAAGGTCGGATGCAGGAACCTGATTGTATCGTGGAGATATTAGAGGATTATTTTGATCAAAGATTGAATATGAATGGTCCTTTGCTGGGTGCTGAAGTGGTGATTACTGCTGGTCCGACTTATGAGCAAATTGACCCTGTTCGTTTTATTGGTAACTTTTCTTCTGGTAAAATGGGGATGGCATTAGCTGATGTCTTTGCTCGAAAAGGAGCTCATGTGACTG
>Ga0172378_10000891_pt1 | contig 27055 bp, 28 predicted proteins | sample GrowelOW332metaG_FD_119755 | JGI IMG/M metagenome (GOLD analysis project Ga0172378, IMG submission 119755) | Groundwater microbial communities from an aquifer near a municipal landfill in Southern Ontario, Canada - Pumphouse #3_1 metaG | ecosystem: Environmental > Aquatic > Deep subsurface >...
AGTTCCTGGTGCTTTCTCTATATCTTGTAAACTAATTGTTCGACGAGAAACAGGAGATTCGTTACTTCTTTCTTGAATAGCAACTATCCTGACTTCCATCAAGTCTTTAGGAGCTTCTACTAATTTAATTACAGTATATACATTATGATTATTACAAACCTGTAACTCTTCAGTAATAACCTATTTATATCCAACAACACTTACAACAACTCTAATAAACCCACAAGGTACATCCTTAACTTCAAAATATCCTTCATCATTGGTTGAAGAACCTATGGTTGTTCCCAATACCATTACGTTAGCATTAGAAATTGGTTTATTTGTGTTCTTGTTTACGACTTTCCCTGTTACTACTCCTATTTTAGATGCACTAGCTTGAGCTAATATATTATTATTTCCTATACTTATAAATAATATAAATAATAACAAATAAAATTGTTTATTCATAGACTTGGTAAATTTTGATGATTGATATATGCTTTTATTAAAAAAAGAACTAGTTTATCTTAAGCCCAAACTCTTTTATTATTGCATTTATCTTATCATCTGCTTGTTTGGATAGTTCAGGAAATTCTTTAATTGAATTTAGTTTATTAAAGACTCCAAAATAAAATTTAATTTTTGGTTCTGTTCCTGAAGGGCGAACTGATATCTTGCTACCATCTTCCAAGAAAAACTGAAGCACATTAGATTTTGGGAAATCAAGTTTTTCTTCTACCCGCGTTTTAATATCCTTTGTTATCTGCTTTTGATAATCTTTTATCATCACTATATCAAGACCTATTAAACTTTTTGGTGGGTTTTCTCTAAAAGTACGCATCATATTTTGAATTTCTTCTGCTCCAGACTTTCCTTTAATTACAATTGAAAGCAAGTCTTCTTTATAGAAACCATATTCTAAATATATATCAAGGAGAATCTCGAAGATTGTCTTCCCTTGTTCTTTTGCCCAAGCACATATCTCGGCAATTAAACAGCAAGATGAGATAGCGTCTTTATCTCTTACAAAGTCACCAATAGAAAATCCATAACTTTCTTCTCCTCCACAGATATATTTTTCTTTTCCTTCAAGAGATAATATCCTGTCAGCAATAAACTTAAAGCCTGTAAACACATCATAGTTTTTCACACCAAAACTCTCAGAAACTTTTCTTATTAGTTCGGATGTTACTATTGTTTTTATGGTGTAGTTATTCTCTTTTATCTTACCTTGCTTCTTTAGTTGTTTTAGTATATAATAGGTTAGTAATGTTGCTGTCTGATTGCCATTTAATAGCACGAAATTACCTAATTGGTCTTTCACGGCAATCCCCACCCTATCTGCATCTGGGTCTGTTGCAAGTAACACATCGGCATCTATTTTTTTTGCAAGATTTAATCCTAATTCCATTGCCGAACGCTCTTCCGGGTTAGGACTTTTGCAAGTTGGAAAATTCCCATCAACAATAGCTTGCTCTCTAACAATATGAATATTCTTAAACCCGAATAATTCCAATGCCTTAGGAACCATTGTTATTCCTGTTCCATGCAATGGAGTATAGCAAATCTTAATATCTGAATGCTTTTGTATTAAATCGGGGTTTAAACTTAACTTAATTACCTTATCAAAATAAATCTTATCAAATGTATTATCAATTATAGTGATATTATTGTCATTATCTTGAAATTTTACTTGTGAGTAATCTTTTATCTTAATTACTTCTTCAATAACAAGATCATCATGGGGAGCAACTAATTGACCTCCATCATTCCAATATGCTTTATAGCCGTTATATTCTTTTGGGTTATGTGATGCTGTTACCATAACTCCTGCATCACAATTCAAATGTCGAACTGCAAAACTTAATACTGGTGTTGGTCTTAATTCTTTGAAGAGGCTAACCTTAAATCCATTTGCAGCCATAACTCTTGCAGTTATTAATGCAAATTCCTTACTATTATTTCTATTATCAAAAGAAATAACTGTTTTTATTTGTTTACTTGGATTTGATCTAACAATATAATTAACAAAACCTTGAGTAGCCATAGCAACAGTATATTGGTTCATTCTGTTTGTCCCAATCCCCATCACTCCTCTTAGACCTCCTGTTCCAAACTCTAAATGACGGTAAAAAGACTCATTGAATTCTTCAATATTTTTTTCCATCAAATCTTTAATGATGTCTTTTGTTTTTTGGTCTATAGCCTTACTTGATAGCCATTGTTCTGCATTTTGCTTTGCTATGATATCTATTATTGCCATAATCTTTAGAGTTTAGATTTATTTTTTTTTCTTAGTTATTATCATTTTTTTTTGTCTTTAGATGTAGGGCTTTCAAGCATAAGAGCTTTATGCTCCCATAATCTTGATTCTTTAATATTCCTTTTAACTCCCCAGCCTATCTTATATATTTCAGCTAAGGCCCTACAAGACTCTAAATTATCAGCATTAGCTGACTTCTTATAATTCTCAATTGCTTTTGTTTCATCTACTCCTATATCTTCTCCATTTCTATATGCATTTCCCATAATATATCCAACCTCATAATCATAAACTGAAGGAAGTGTTTCCATTATTTTAAATGCTTGAGATATGTTTCTAGGAGTCCCTTCTCCATTATAATACATCATTGCAAGGTAGTAGTTAGCTTTATCAATACCTAGTTGCTTTGATTTTAATAAGTTTTCAAAGGCTGCTTTCTTTTTTGCTTCTCCTACTTCATATTTATTTACCATTCCTTCAACAAAAAATGAGGTAGGGATTAATTTAAGAAGAGGCTCTTTATTAAGTTCTTTTGCTTTTTCAATATTTGGAGCCAAACCTTCATCAGCAACATATAAATAAGCTAAAGATGCTTTTGCTTCAATATCATTTTTTTCAACTGCTTTCTCGTACCAAAACTTTGCTTGAGTATGATCCTTTGGGACAATCTTTCCTTCTTTAAAATAATCTCCTAATTTTCTACAAGCAATTTGTTCTTCTCTTTCTGCACATACTCTATACCATAGATAAGCCCTGCTATCACTCTTTGCAATTCCTTCTCCTTTTTCAAGTTTTTGAGCTACAATTAACTGAGAGGCAAAATGTCCTTTTTCTGCTGCAAGGATATAATAATTAAATGCTTTTCTTAAATCAACCTTTGTAGACTCTCCCTTATCATACATTTGAGCAGTGGAGTACATAGATTCGATATGATTTTTGTTTGCAGCTCTTTCAAACCAAGTAAGAGCATTGGCTTTATTTTGCAAATGACCTATTCCTGAATAATATTCTTTTGCTAAGTCATACATAGCTTGAACATTTCCTATCTTTGCTTTCTGCTCTAAGTTTTGAGAAAAAACCAAAGGAGAGAAAAAAAGTATTATAGTTAAGAAGACTAGTGTTCTTTTCATATATTGGTATTATTTATTTTTCGTATTTCCACATTTCTTTTTCTGTCCAATATTCATTGGCTTTTGGATAGCCATTCTGAAAAGCAAGTTTAATATAGTTTATTCCCATTGCCTTATCTTGCTTCACATAGTCTCCTTCAAATAATAACTCACCAATCTTATATTGTGCTTTTGCAAGATTCCCTTCGTCAGCTGCTTTCTTGTACCACTCAAATGCTTTCTTATAGTCTTGTGTTGTTCCCTGACCATAAAAATACATTTCTCCAAGGCAATAATAAGCTTCAATATTTTTAAATTCTGCACTCCTTTGAAAAAGAGTTAATGCCAAACGGGGTTTGCGATCAACTTCATGTCCATAAAAATAATGCTCTGCCAATGCCTGTATTGCTTGAGGTTGGTCTTGTTCTGCTGCTTTTGCATACCAATAAAGTGCTTTTGCAATGTCTTTAGGCATTCTATCTGCTCTTTCGTACATCTTCCCCAAACGATATTGAGCATTCTTGTCACCAAGCTCTGCATCTCGAATATAAGTTTGTGAAAAAGCTGTTGTGCTTAATGCAATTAATAGATAAAATATTATTTTCTTTATCATTTCTAATTTGGTTTTATTCCTTGTTTTATAATTTCTCTTAAAATAATGAGAGGCAAAGGTATAAAAATTATATGTATTCTACAATTACTTCCTTCATAAATTTCTTTTCCAAGACTTCTTCTAATCGCCTAATTGTTGTTCTTCTAATTTCTATTTCAATTCCAATTGAGGGGTCGTGATGAGCCTTATTGATTTGCGTACCAACCATAATAACTATTTCATCACTACTCAGAAGTAGTTTTATTATTTCGTCAGCAGGTCCATTTCTAAGATTCATTGTCGACTCGGAGTTGTTGGATAGAATTGTTACAACTTTGTTGAGTGTTAATATGCCTTCGGTAACTAAATCTATGCCTTCCATCTTAGACATTGGAGGTAGGGTTGGATCAGTTGTTTCAAAATTATCATCAACCTTAATTCCCATTTCTCTTGAAATAATATCAGTTGTTGTTGCTCCACAAATAACTTTAGGTCCATCAAAGCTCATAATCTTTTGCGCATATTCACTATCACTTTCTTTGTTAAAAGGAGGTCCTGTTGCAATTATCATTCTTCTTGGATCTCTAAAATAAATTACTCCACAAGAGGTATCATCTTTTGATCTAAAATTATCGTTCGCATAAGACTTATTAACTACTCGTTGAGCAAGCTTAAATGCCGAAATATGTCTTTCGTGAATAATTGTTTCCCTAACAAATTCAGTGTATCTTTCGTGGGTCCACCCAAGCATAAAATCTGCTGTTCCCATTCCTGACTGCGTTACTCCATCGGAAATAAAAATTATTCTATCCTCTTTTTCTGGTATAAACTTACATACATTTATCTCTTGACTCCTTCCTAGGCTATCAGCATTTTCAAGTTTTAGTTGTTGCCACTGAAGTGTAAGAAGATTTGCTCCCCTAAAAACTAAACATTGAGGATTGTCATATTCTAATATTGTTACCTCTCCATTATCTACATCCACAATTGTAAAGGTAGCATAACTCATTTTTCTCTCACTACATACAGGAAGAGTTTTAATAATAATATCTCCAATTGTCTGTGCATCTTTATGTTCCTCTGCAAAACTAAGAGCCATTGTTGCTGTTAAGGTTGCCAGAACATTAGCTTTAACACCATGACCCATTCCATCAGCCAAAACTGATATTAAACGCCCCTCTCCCTTCAATCGTTTTGAAAGGAACATGTCTCCACAGATATATTCTCCAATATGATTTCTATGATTTGATGAAACTTCAACATAATATTTATTATCCATTATCGATATTTAGATTTGAATTATTAATGAAACTTCTTTATCATAATTTCTTGTAAAGTTGTATAGGGTAAAGAGTTTGCGATCCATCGTTTAGCTTCTTTCGTTTTGTTAAGAATTTGTTTTGCATTCTCTAAAGAATCAGCCTCATTTAAATTTTGAATAAATTCGGTATACTCTCTTAAATTTCCTGAAAATAAATCGTTGATAAACATAAATTTTTCATTAACCCCAATTGCTGTTCTAAAGTCAAAATTGTTTGATTTGAAACGAGAAGAAATATCAGACTTATTAACTGAGCTTGAAATATTATCGAAAAAAGAATTGCTTTGAGTATATCTCTCCCCAATTGTTGTTGTGTTTTGATTTTTTATAATTATTGGCTTTTCTTCTAATAACTCCTCTTCTATGGGAATTTTAATTTTTTCTTCTATGGGTTGAACAATTGGTTTATTAAGAGTTAATTCTATTTCTTTTTTCTCAAATATTTGGCTCTCATCCTTTTTCTTTGGCATTTGCTCATTTAAATATTTAAGAACAGAAGGGGTCTCAATTTGCCTATCCTCTATAATTTGCTCATGATTAACTATAGTATCTACTATGATTTCTGTATCGAAAAGAATTTCAGGCTCGATAATATTTTGTTTTACAATAGGTCTTTGATCTAATTGCTCAACTTTTTCTTCAACTATCTCCCTTTCTATTTCTTTAACTTCCACTTTAATCTCTTCAATTTTCTCATTAATTATTGCTTCATCATCTTTTCCATTTTTTTCTTCCTCAACCTCCACTTTCTCTTCTTTATTAATTACAATGTCCTTAACTATTTCGGGAATAACTTCAGGAACAACTTCTTCTTTCACTTTTTCCTCTATGCACTCTTGTTCAAAAAAAGCTTCTTCATTGTATTGCTCTTCTTCCTCCTCATTAATAATTATTGGGCTTTGAAAAAGAAATTCTTCTTTCACAATTTCAAATGAAATTGCAACATCATAGGCTTTTCTTAGTTTTTCAAGTAAAATATCTATATCTAATTGTGAGGCCTTATCAGATGAAACTATAATTTCTGACACTTTAATTATTTCAGAGATAGCTTTTTGTAAATTTTCTTGAAACGTATTCATAGGTATTTTATTATTTTTAATGATTCAAATTTCGTGTAAAATTAAGAATAATCTTTGAATTATAGGGTAGTTTTTGAAAAAACAAAGTGTAAATAAATTTTAGAAAACACGAGTATTTGTATCATTAACATAAACTACACTATCTATAATTGCCAATCTCCCATTATAAAAAGAGTTGGTATCAATTATGCTATAGTCGGAATTTTTTATTCCTATTTGAGCTAACAAATCATAATAGTTTAAAATGTTTTAAATCAGAGTTTGATGCTCTATGTAATTCTGAATATGCTTGAATATAGTCATTTTTATCTAAAGTATCATTATTAAATTCATTCTATTTTTCTAAATTAGAAAAAGGAATAATCCTTGAATATAATGCTTTAAAAGATAGAGTATTATATCTGATATTCCTAAATATACTATCAAATATTTCTGTATAAGGCTTATTATTACCTATAATTTTAGTATTCATAGTATCTTGTGAATATAAATTTACAGTTGTTTTTGCTATAACAATCAGTATTATGATTTTTCTTACTGTGTCAATATATTTATTTGTCTATATTAAGTGTTGCTGTATCAAGTGGATAATTTAATTTGAAATCAAAATCATGGATATAATTATCTACATAACTAAAACGTGTTTTTTCTAAAGGGACTTTAAATAATAATAATTTATAATCTGTATTGAATAATTGCTTTTCAACAAATTTGCCTTTATAAAAAGGCTTTTCATAGGTAGATGTTTCCCAAGGATTAATCGACCAATTTTCGCTATAATCTTTTGGCATAATTACTTTTAAGTATCCATAAGTTATAGGTCTAATATCTACTCTCTTACTTATAATATTAACACTATCACTTTTATAATTAAATGTTCCAAATTCAAAACTATAATTTGATGTTGCTCTTGGGGATACTCTAATTGAATAGAAATCAACTGAACGTTGGCTACTACCTAATTCTCCATGTTTAGGGACTTTTATTTTATAATAACCTTCTGAGTTAGAGGTAGCAATATTCTCAACAAAGTAAGGATCTGTACCAAACAAACCTCCAATAGATTCATGAAAATACTTTGCATCAAAAACAACCCCAGCAATGGGTTGTCCAGTGTGATAATCTGTAATATAACCTTCTACATAAGTATCATAATAGGTTATAATATCTTCATCATTATCTTTGCAACTTGTAAATGAGATTGATAAGAATGCAAGCAATAATAATTTTAATGCTTGTGATAGAAATGTTTTGTTTAAGATAACTAATTTTTTAATTATTAAATATTTTACTTCGTATTAAAACAAAAAAAATGAGAAAACAAAATTAAGTTAATAAGATTTTAATTTATAAAGATACATAAAGATATCTTTTTACGATTTTAAGATGAACAAAAAGCTATATCCGTAATTTAAATCCCTGTTTCGATGCCTATACATTGGCAATATAGCGTTATTAAAACAAAGATTGGGGCAATTAAAGTTTTGTTTTATTTGTTTTTTCCAAAAAGATTATGCAATTAATAATAGATTGAGACCTTTAAAGGAAAAATAATACTTAATTGTAAGGAGAAATTTGAGAAATATATTGTAATTTTGCAAGATATGGATAATACAAGATTACAAAAAGTTGGTCGCCTAATCCAAAAAGATATGGGCTTGATATTGCAACAGGAAGCTTTAGCTTTGTTTGAAGGAGCAATGATTACGGTTACAAGTGTTAGGGTGAGTGCAGATTTGTCTGTGGCTCGAATTTATGTTAGTATTTTCCCTCTTAAATCTAAAACAGTTGATGACATTGTTAAACTGCTAGAAGAAAAGAAGATTCTGTTAAGAATGAAACTTGCTCAAAAGGTTAAACATCAACTTAGGATTGTTCCTCATATAAGTTTCTTCTTGGATGATAGTCTCGATTATATTGAGAATATTGACAATCTGCTTAAATAAATAGGATTTTATGAACTTGCCCCTATATGTTGCTTGGCGTTATTTCTTTTCGAAGAAGAAGCTTAAGGTAATAAATATTATTTCTTTAATTTCTTTAATAGGAATTGCAATAACAACAATGGCGCTTTTGGTTGTAATCTCTGTTTTTAATGGCTTTACCTCAGTAGGCACCAAAATACTTTCCTCTTCTAACCCTCCTCTACTAATTGAGGCAAAGAAGAATAAGGTTTTTTCTATAGATTCGATACCGTACAACAAAATAAAATCCCTAAATAATATATATGCTATTTCTCCTATCTTAAAAGAGAATGCCTTAATTTCTTTTGGTGAAAGTCAAGGCTTAGTTTTGATGAAAGGAATTGACGAATCATATTTGAAGATTAATAGTATAGATACTTCAATTGTTTATGGGAAGTTTTCATTAAGTAATTTTGGAAGTGATGCCTGTGTTTTAGGTATTGGGGTTGCCGCAAAAATAGGCATACCCAATAATGCAGAACGTATGGGGGCTATTATTCAATTTATAGTTCCTAAGAGGGAGGGAAGAATTTCAATTTCACAAGAGGAATCATTTAATAATAAAGATATTCTTTATTCAGGAAGTTTTCAGATGGACGCACAAATGGATGAGGACAATGTTTTCCTTCCTATAAGCTTTGTTAGAGAGTTATTGGACTATAATAATAATGAGGTAAGTTCTGTATTTATTAGACCTAAATCTGAAAATGATATTCCAAAATTAAAGTCAGAGATTAAGGATTTGGTTGGAGAAAATTATGAGGTCAAAGATATATTTGAACAAGAGCCAATCTACCAAAAGGTTGTTAAGGTTGAGCGTTTGGGAGTTTATGTTATACTTTCCTTTATTATCTTTATTGCAACATTCAATGTAATGGGTTCGTTATCCTTACTAATAATGGATAAGAAGAAAGATATTTTAATACTTCGCTCAATGGGAGCAAGACTTTTTTCAGTTAGAGCAATTTATTTTTTAAATGGACTTATGCTATCTTTTGTTGGTGCAATAATAGGTCTAGCTTTAGGAATAGGAATATGCTTAGTCCAACAAGAGTTTGGAATAATAAAGATGGGATCAGGCATCTTAGTAGTCGATGCTTTTCCAATAGAGCTTAGACTCTTAGATATACTATCAATATTTTTATTAGTTTTGTCAATTGGAGCTATTTCAGTTGGGATAATGGTAGGTAGAATTAAGTTTGATAATAAAATTAATCAATAATATGGAACTATACGTTTATAATACACTAACAAGAAAGAAAGAACTCTTTGAACCTATTAATCCACCTCATGTTGGATTGTATGTTTGTGGTCCAACAGTTTATGGAGACCCACACTTAGGTCATGCACGTCCAGGGATAACCTTCGATATAGTTTTTCGTTACCTTCAATTTATAGGCTATAAGGTTAGATACGTTAGGAATATTACTGATGTTGGGCATTTGGAAAATGATGCAGATGAGGGAGAAGACAAGATTGCAAAGAAGGCACGTTTGGAAGAATTGGAGCCAATGGAAATTGCACAATTCTACACCAAGAGATTTATTAATGCAATGGATAGTCTCAATGTCCTTAGTCCAAGTATTCAGCCAATAGCTTCAGGACATATAATAGAACAAATTGAAATTATTAAGAAGATATTAGATGCAGGCTATGCCTATATTTCAGAAGGTTCAGTTTATTTTGATCTTATGAAATATCAAAAGGATACCAATAAATACGGCGTTCTTTCCAACCGTGTCTTAGAAGACATGATTTCAACAACTAGAGCATTGGATGGACAATCAGAGAAGAAAAACGCAGTTGATTTTGCACTTTGGAAGAAGGCACAACCAGAACATATAATGCGTTGGCCATCTATTTGGAGTGAAGGTTTCCCAGGTTGGCATTTAGAATGTACTGCTATGAGTTCAAAGTATCTTGGAGAAACTTTTGATATTCACGGAGGAGGATTAGACCTTCTCTTCCCTCATCACGAATCAGAGATAGCACAATCTGTTTGTGCCTTTGGACATGAGCCAGCAAAATATTGGATACATAATAATATGATAACAATTGGGGGGCAGAAAATGGGTAAGAGCTTGGGTAATTTTATAACTCTTGAGGAATTCTTTACAGGTTCGCATAAGATGTTAGAAAGAGCTTATTCGCCTATGACAATACGCTTTTTTATTCTTCAGGCTCATTATCGTTCAACCCTAGACTTCTCAAATGATGCCCTTAGTGCAGCAGAAAAAGGTTTAAAACGTTTGCTTGAGGCTAAGAGGAATATTAAGAAGATAAACCCTTCAAAAGAAACAACTATTGAAATTTCTACGATTAATCAAAAATGCTACGATGCAATGAATGATGATTTCAATACTTCAATGGTTATATCAAATCTCTTTGAAACAGCAACAATTATTAATAAGATTATCGATGGTTCAGAGAAAATCAATGCTAAGGAACTAGAAGAGCTAAACATCTTATTTGAAGATTGGTACACAAAGGTGTTAGGGCTACAAGATGAACAATCTTCCAATATGATGCCAACAATTGATGGATTAGTGAAAATGATAATTGAACTAAGGAAAGAAGCAAGAGAGAATAAAGATTGGGCAAAATCAGATGAATTAAGAGATCAATTAGCGACTTTAGGTGTGAAGATAAAAGATGGTAAAGAAGGCGTTAGTTGGACAATAGAATAAAATATAAGATATGAAGAAGATTAGTTTATTATTAATAGTTTTGGTTTTTGCATTTGCAAGCTGTGGAGAGAAAAAACAAAAACAGAGCACAGAAGAGTTTTCCTATGCATCTGTTAAAGTGCCTGATTTCAATGCCGATAGTGCTTATCATTATGTTAAGGCACAATGTGATTTTGGTTCAAGAGTTCCTGAGTCGAAGGAACATAAAGATTGCGGAGATTATTTAGTTACTTTCCTTAAGCAATATGCTGACACTGTTATTGAACAAAACTTCACTTCAAAGCTATATAATGGAAAGATTGTTAGAGGGAGGAATATTATAGCGAGCTTTAACCTTCAATCAACCGATAGAGCTCTTTTTGCATCACATTGGGATTCTCGTTCTTGGGCTGATCATGACCCTGATGTAAAGAATCATAAGACACCAATCATAGGAGCTAACGATGGGGCCTCAGGAGTTGGAGTTTTAATGGAAATTGCAAGGCATTTAAAACTAAGTCCTGCACCTGTTGGGGTAGATATTGTTTTCTTTGACCTTGAAGACCAAGGAACCCCTGAATGGGATAGCTCAAATATCGAAGATCAATCAGATTGGTGCTTAGGCTCTCAGTATTGGTCGAAACATACCCACGTTCCATTCTACCAAGCAAAATATGGTATTCTATTAGATATGGTTGGTTATTCTAATCCTCGCTTTACTAAAGAGCAGCAATCTATGTACTATGCTTCTTCAATAATGAATAAAGTTTGGCAAATAGCAAAGGATAAGGGATATGGAAATATCTTTATTGACCAAGAGACAGGAGGAGTTATGGATGATCATATATCAGTAAATATTGATGCAAAGATACCAATGATTGATATAGTTCAGCATGATCCAACGGGCAGTTTTTTCCCATATTGGCATACTTTGAAAGATGATATTAATTGTATAAGTAAAAATACTTTAAGGGTAGTTGGCGATGTTTGCCTTGTCGCAATATATAGTGCTTCTTAACGTTCATATTAAATGAGGAAAGGTCTTTTCATATTATTCGCTCTTATTGCAATCCCTTTTGTGAGTTGCAAAGAAGAGTCTTTTGACTATGGATATGTTAACTTTCTTATTAATCCAGAAAGCACAGAATATTTCAACCTCAACTCAGGAAGTCGTGGTTGGGAATATTTTGAAGGAGGAATGAGAGGAGTTGTTGTATTTAGACTCAACTATGGAGAATATGTGTGCTATGAAAGGACTTGTACAGCAAAGGATTGTCATGGGAGGTTAGAGGTTGATGAAACAAATAATGTTTTGCTTGTCTGTCCTGAATGCAATTCAAGCTTTATTTACTACGATGGCTCTCCAACTTCAGGGAGCGAAGCTAAGAGAAACTTATATTCATACTGCACATACTTCGATGGAATAGATTTATTGGTATATAATTGTAATTAATATGAGAACTTTTTTTGCATATCTTCTTTATCCCATCACTATATTATACAGTATAGGAGTATATTTACGTAATTTATTCTATGACTTAGGTTGGAGAAAATCAATTAAACACAATGTAACTACAATTGGAGTAGGTAACCTCAAGGTTGGGGGTACAGGAAAAACTCCTCATGTGGAATACTTAATAGAAGTTTTTTCTGATATATATAAGGTGGGAGTACTTAGTAGGGGATATGGTAGGAAAACAAAAGGTCTAAGAATTATTGATCTTGAAAAAGATAATGCCTTAAGTGTTGGAGACGAACCTTTACAAATGAAGCAAAAATATCCCAATATTGTTTTCGCCGTATGTGAGGATAGAAATAAGGCAATTGAAGAAATGATTAAACAACATAAAGACTTAGAATTAATAATATTGGATGATTCTTTCCAACATAGGTCATTAAGTGTTGACCTTTCTATCCTTTTAACGGAATACTCTAAGCCCTTCTTTAAAGATAGGATACTCCCTTTTGGTCTTCTTAGAGAGCAGAAGAAGGGATATAAGAGAGCTGATTATATTATTATTACCAAATCTCATCAAAACTATACATTAGGTGATAAAGTTTCTTTTGAATCTCAAATAAAACCTAAAAAATATCAAAAAGTTTTCTTTAGTAATATTGATTATAAACCTCTTTATTCTCTTTTATCAGGTCAAGTTATTGATGACTTTTCTAATTATTCAATAATTCTATTAACAGCAATAGCAGACAATACTCAGATGGTAGAATATATTAGTGGGAAATCAAGTATTCTTGAAAAAATAGAGTTCCCCGACCATTATAATTTTCATGATAAGGATATTGACAATATGCTTGGGGTTTATAATTCTTCAAAGCAAGATAATACAATAATCATTACGACCGAAAAGGATGCTACTCGATTAAAAGCATTTGAGAGATTAAAAGATCTACCTATTTTTGTTCTACCTATAGGTCTTACAATAACCTCCTCAGTAATGAAATCAACAAATTTTAAAGAAATAATTATAGATGATGTACAACAAAATAAAAGCTACAGCAGATTATATCAGTAAAGAAATAAACAATAAGCCAATAATAGGTATAGTATGTGGAAGTGGATTGGCGAATATTGTAAATATAATACAAAAAGAAAAGGTATTAGATTATTCCGATATTCCAAATTTTCCAATTTCAACAGTTGAAGGACATAAGAGTAAATTGATATTTGGGACTCTTGGTAATAAGCAAGTAATTGCAATGCAAGGTAGGTTCCATTTCTATGAAGGATACACAATGGAAGAGGTCACCTTTGCAATAAGAGTGATGAAAGAACTTGGGGTAGAGAAACTAATATTAACCAATGCAGCAGGAGGAGTAAATATAAATTTCAATGTAGGAGATATAATGATAATTGAAGACCATATCAACCTCCTTCCAAATCCTCTAATAGGTAAGAATGACCAGAGATTAGGCATTCGTTTTCCTGCAATGAATAAGGCATATTCTCCTTCACTAATAGCAAAGGCAGAGCTAATAGCAAAGGAAAATAATATTAAATTGCAAAAAGGAGTGTATTTAGGCAATACTGGACCAACCTTTGAAACTCCATCCGAATATAAGTTCTATCATAGTATAGGAGCCGATGCTGTTGGTATGAGTACAACACCTGAAGTTATTGTTGGGGTTCATTCTTCAATGGAAGTTTTTGCAATGAGTCTTATCTCCAATGTTTTTAGAGATGATTTAAGACAAGAGGCTACTATGAAAGAAGTTTTGGAAGCAGGCCTTGAAACAGAAGGTAAAATGATGCTTATTGTTGAAAAACTTATTGAAAGAATATAATGAATTCTATTTATATTAAAGATATTATTTCAACTATTGAAGATATTGCACCACTTAGTTGGCAGGAAGATTACGATAATTCTGGCATAACTTTAGGCGATATTGAAAAAGAATGCACTGGAGTCTATATTTGCTTAGATGTTTCTGAAGAAATAATAGACAAAGCAATAAATTCTAAATGTAATATTATAATATCTCATCATCCGATAATTTTTAAGGGAATTAAGACTATAGATTATTATTCCCAAACTGGTAAAATTCTTATTAAGGCAATTAAAAATGATATCGTTCTTTATGCAGCTCATACCAATATTGATAATGCTCTTAATGGGGTAAATGGAATTTTGGCACAAAAGATAGGATTAGTTAATCTTAGACCACTAAGCAAAGGTTCTTTTTCAGATAGCAATAATTGGTTAGGTTCTGGAGCAATTGGTGAACTTGAATATCCAATGAAGAAAGAGGAATTCTTTAACCACCTAAAGAAAATATTAAATCTCTCCCACATTACTTATAATTCAAAAGAAGTTGATCAAATTCAAAATATAGGAATTTGTGGAGGGAGTGGAAGTTTCCTTATTCCTGATGCAATTAAATCAAATCTAGATATTTTTATTACGGGAGAAATTAAATATCACGACTTATTAGATAACGATAAATCAATACTATTAGCAGAAATAGGGCATTTTGAAAGTGAACAATTTATAAAAGAAAGGATTATTGCAATTCTTTCTGAAAAATATTGTAATTTTGTACCCTTAATTTCGGATGATTCCACCAATAGAGTAAAATATTTTTAAACAATAAATAATAATGGCAAAGAAAGTTACAGCAAAAACAAAGGCAGAAGCAAGTGCTGCTCCAATCAGAAAAAGTGAAGAGGCAGATATTACTGTTGAGAGAAGATTAATTGCTTTATACAAACTACAACAAATAGATTCTCAGATTGATAAGATAAGAATTGTTAGAGGTGAATTGCCATTAGAAGTTCAGGATCTAGAGGATGGGGTTATTGGTTTGGAGACAAGAATAGAAAAATTTAAAACAGAAGAAGTTGCATTAGACCAAAAGGTTGCCGACAGGAAACAAATGATGAAGGAATGCAATGTTCTGATTAAAAAATATGAAGAACAACAAAAAAATGTTCGAAATAACAGAGAATACGAGTCATTATCAAAAGAAGTAGAGTTTCAAACTCTCGAAATACAACTTTGTGAAAAGAGAATTAAAGAAGCAATTACCGAGCTTGATCAACACAAACAAGAAGTTGAAAGAGTAAAAACCCTACTTGAAGATAAGAGAAAAGACTTAGAGCAAAAGAAGGTAGAACTTGATGAGATTATTGCTGAAACTGAAGAAAGAGAAACTGTTCTTTTTGCTGAAAGTGAAGAAAACTCAAAGCTTATTGAAGAAAGATATCTAAAGGCTTACCGTAGAATACGTGATAATTCAAGAAATGGATTAGCAGTTGTTGAGGTTGATAGAGACTCTTGTGGAGGATGTTTTAATAAAATCCCTCACCAAAGACAAATGGATATAAGAATGCATAAGAAGATAATCGTTTGTGAATATTGTGGTAGAATATTAGTTGACCAAACAATAATTGCAGAAGTAGAAGAAGAATAAATGGCAAATTATAAATATATACGCTTAGCTAATATCGTATCAGGTACTAGCCAAAAGAATGTTAATATATTAATTAAGGATGATCGGATAATTTTGATTTCAGAATCGGAAATATCCGATCTTCCTTTTAATACTGAGGTTGTAGAGGCCGAAGGTTTAATAGCCCTACCTGGTATAATAGATGTACATGTGCATTTTCGTGAGCCAGGATTAGAGCATAAGGCAGATATGGTTTCCGAATCAAATGCAGCTGTTGCAGGAGGAATAACCACAGTCTTTGAAATGCCAAATACTAATCCTCCAACCATAACCCAAGAAGCCCTTTGGCAGAAGCTAGAACTAGCAAAGGAAAAAATGCTTTGTAATTATAAGTTCTACTATGGAATAACAAATAAGAACCTAGACCAAGCCCTAAAGATTCCCAAGGAAGATATATGTGGTTTTAAGATATTTCTTGGCTCATCCACAGGGAATATGTTGGTGGATAGACAAGCTACAATTGAAGACCTATTTGAACGAAGCCCTTATGTTATCACTGCTCACTGCGAAGATGAAGCAAGAGTAAAGGCAAATACCCAAAAATATAAGGAACTATATCCCAATAACGATGCCCCTTCCTCAATTCACCCATTAGTAAGGGATGCGGAGGCATGTTATCTATCAAGCAAATTTGCAATAGAACTAGCAAAGGGAAGGACAAAGCTCAATATTGCACATATCTCAACCGAAAAAGAAATATCCCTCCTAAAATCAGGAAAGATAGGAACTAAAAATATCACTGCGGAGGTTAGTCCAATGCATCTATGGTTTACCCAAGACGATTTCAACGCCTTAGGTAATAAAATCAAATGCAACCCTTCTATTAAATCGTTACAAGACAGGCAAGCACTACGCAAAGCTCTTAGGGAGGATAAAATAGATATGATAGCGACCGACCATGCCCCACATCTTATAGAAGAAAAAGAAAAACCATATTTCGATGCCCCTTCAGGTATCCCTTCAATCCAACATTCTCTGCAAATAGTCTTAGAATTAGTTGCTCAAGGAGAACTAAGATTAGATCAAGTGCAAGAAAAGATGTCTTCTAATCCTGCCAAACTTTTTGGTTTAAAAGATAGAGGGGAACTAAGAGAAGGCTTTTTTGCTGATATTGTACTCGTAGATTTGAATAAGGAAGAAACCATTACCAAAGAAAACCTATTCTCCAAATGCAAATGGTCGCCCCTTGAAGGCTATACCTTTAAATCAAAGATATTCCTTACAATGGTAAATGGAGAAATAAAATACAAAGAAGGTAGAATATTAAGATAATATTGTTGCATTGACTAGTTATTTAATATAGAAAAAGGCTATTACTTTAATTAAAGTAATAGCCTTTTTTAGATAATTATATATGTTTACTGTACTGATGTCAACATATTAGTTATAGTAAATGTTTTTGTTGAGCCTCCTGTATATGTTGCTCCATTGTAGTAGTTATGGAAAGATGTTCCTCCTGTTATTGTTCCTCCATATTGTAGAGTGTAAGAACCTGCTGTTAGGCTTGGACTTGAGTATAATAATAACATTGAATTCAGATCCACTTGACCTCCAGGACCTCCAGTACTTCCAGTGCTATCAGCTGAATATATAGGTAGTGTATAAGTAAATATTGCTTCATTATTACTATTCTTAATGCAAATTGCATTACCTGCTGTTGCGTTAGAATATTTTAAAGAGTGTTGAGTACAAAGTGAATCTGTTGGATCGCTTGTTGCTCCTCCAGTTCCAATAAGAATACCTCCTGTTATTTTAAAATTATGTAGGTCGCAATCAAATCCTTCGTCAGGAAAATGTTTTCCGCAAGATATTGTAAATCCTCCTGTAATCCAGAAAGTGCCATTTGAATCAAATCCATCATTTCCTCTTCCATAAGCATAAGTTTTTCCTCCGTTTATTTGGATATGATTTGCCGCATTAACACAATCGTCAAAAGTGTTTATATCAATTATGCCACCATTAATAAATAAAGAATCTTTACTTTCAAGGCCTTCACCACCATCTGTTGTTTGTGTACAAAGAATAGTAACTATTCCACTGTTTACATATAGGTCCCCATCTGATTTTACAGCCTTAGGATTACAATAATTAGTACTATCATCTGGAGTATCTAACATTAGGCCTTCAACATAAAATCTATTTCCTGTAGTAGAAACATTTAATATTAAATTGCTATCAGCATCTCCAATTGTTCCTATAATTATTAAGCTATCTGCTGAAATTCCTTTTCCACCTAAACCTGTACTTAAACAAGTAATATTTCCACCTAATAAATAAACTCCGTAATCACCTTTAATACATGAAGAAGAAAAATCATCTTTTACCCCAAGTGATGTTGTAATTGTATCACCATTACCATTAGTAGTAAGATTAACAGTTCCTCCATTAATATAAACACTGCCGTCTGCTGAAAGACATTTACCTCCATTATTAGTTGAGGTATTTACCATTGTTATTGTTCCACCATTAATAACGATATTTGAATCAGATGTTATTCCTGTTGCATATTTTGTGTCAAAACCAAGGTCTAATGATTCTACAACTGTTATCCCTGATGTAGTTACGTTTATGTTTCCATTATTAATTATAACTCTTGAAGTTCCTTTTATACCTTTTGATTGTGCTCCAGCAACAGTCATTGTAAGGTCAGAACCATTAATTATAACTACTGCATCAGTTTTTATTCCTTTTACATCATCAGCAGTTGAACTAATATTAATAGTTCCACCATCAATAATTAAATCTGTTGCTCCCGCATCAATACCATCACCAAAGGTTGTGTCAATTTTTAATGATCCATTAGTCATAGAAAAGCCTTCTGAGTGAATTCCATCACTTAATGCATAAAGAACTTCTATATTACCATTTAAAATATTAATTGCTTTTGAAGAAGATATACCATGTTTCTTTACACTATTTAGTTTTAGGCTCCCTTGTCCATCAAATATTATATTGCCAGCACAGTGAAGAGGCGCTTTAGCAGAAGAACCAGAACCATCACTTAGATAATTTTCTGTGTTTGCTGTAAGAATTACTTTTGTTTCCTTACTGGAAGAAACTAAAATTGCAGCTCCACTTGGATTTGTAATATTAGCACCTCCAAGGTTGATTACTAATTTTTTATCACTATTAATAGTAATAGAGCCATTAGTTGTTGTTCCTGAAATATAATATTCTATGTTTTCTATATTAGCAGTTGTAACAATATTAACAATATTAGCAGTATCGGTTATTGTTACTCCTAAAGCAGAAAGAGGGTTAATTATATTACAAGTTGTATCATTAAAGATTATATATACTACATTTGATATTGGATTTGTAGCTGTATCATTTGTAAAAGTAATGCTATCAATTCCACTAATTGGTATTGATGTAATATTATTAGCTTCGTTAATAAGAATATTATAAATTGAAGCATTCATTTTTATACTATCTATTGAAGAGATAGCCTTTTCATATACTACATTTGAAGAATGATGGATTAACATCTTTTCTTGTTGTGCGAATAATGCTCCATTAATTAATAGAACCATTATAAATAATGCTACTTTTCTCATTGTTTGATAAGTTTAAATGTTTTGTCATTAGCTTTAACTATGTATAAACCTTTTTTTAGATTACTAATATTTATACTTTGGTCTGGAGAACTAAGCTGATTAATTAATAATTGACCATTCATGCTGTACACAGATACTAAAGTACTAGCTTTAATATTAGATAACTTAATTTGATCTGTTGCAGGATTTGGATAAAGAAAGATATTATTCTCAATAGCAATATCTTCAATAATGCTTACCCTTGCTGGGAAATATAATTTCCTAATATCAGAAATAGCTATTGTTTCTGATTGTCCATTTAATTGATCGATCATTAAATTACTCCCAGAAAAATAAATTTTCCCTTGGTCATTTAAGATAAAAGTTTGCTCTTGATTAGTGGTGTATTGGACGACAACACTTGTTTGAGACATCGCTGAGTATGTTATAAAAGATAACATAACAGTAATGATTGAAATGAAAAATTTGTTTTTCATAAATTAATCTTGGTTTATATTATTAAATAGTTAATTAATTGGAAGCAAAAATACAATTAGAAACACAAGATCATAAAGAAAAATCAATGAATACCCAATTATTCGCCGTAGAATTAGGGATTATATCAATAAGAATAGAAATTGAAATTTGTCTGAATCAGGATTTTGGGCATTTGAAGATGATAGAGATTCATATGGATGATGTTTTAATAAATTCCTCCCCAAAGATAGTTGGATATATGAATGAATAAATAAGTTAGAATTTTAGGCCAAACACTATCTATTTATAACTAATCATTATCTTTTTTTATTTATCCTTTTTTCCCTATTTTGCAAATAGGTTTATAATAATTATTTCATATGTTTAGCTTGGGTTGATTCTATAGGTTAAGGCTTTATTTCAAATTATTATCAAAATTTGTTTTTAAGTTTGCACCATCTATTTTAATATTGTAATTTTGTAGATTAATTTTAAATCTAATATTACGTAAGTATAAATTGATTCAATGATTTATGTCTAATATAATTACAGTTAAGAAAGGTTTTGACATAAAGATAATTGGTGAGGCTGAGAATAATATCTTATATCCTAAGGTTGATTCTTATGCTATTAAACCCCAAGACTATATTGGAGTGATTCCAAAGATGATGGTTAAGGAGGGTGATAGGGTAAAGGCTGGTTCACCAATTTTCTATGCAAAACATAATGAACGAATTCTTTTCACTTCTCCTGTTTCAGGGGAGGTCCAATCCATTAAAAGGGGAGAGAAAAGAGTTATTGAAGAAGTAATTATCATTCCTGAACAAACTCAAGACTACGAAGATTTTGGAAAAGATCCTTTGGTGTCTATGAATAGGGAAGATGTGGTTGAAAAACTTCTTAAATCTGGTTTATGGACCCTTATTCGAAAGAGACCATATTCAGTAATTACAAATCCAGAGAAGAGTCCTAAATGTATAATTATTTCAGGCTTCGACTCCTCTCCACTTGCTCCAGACTACAACTTCCTTCTTAAGGGTAAGGCTGCTCAGTTGCAATTGGGCGTTGATGTTCTTAGGAAACTAACTAAGGGCAAGATACATGTTAATGTGAGTTATGAGAAAACAACCTGCGATGAGTTATTAAAAATTGAGGGTGCTCAAATAAATAAATTCAAAGGTCCTCATCCTGCAGGGAATATTAGTGTTCAGATTGCTAATCTTGACCCAATAAATAAGGGAGATAGTGTTTGGTATATCGATGCACAAGATTTAGCAATGATAGGTCATTTATTTGCAACTGGAAGGGTTGAAATGGATAAGTTAATTGCTTTAGTAGGGAATGAAGTCTTAAATCCGAAATATTATAAGCTTAAGTCTGGGGCTTCATTAACTAATATACTTGAGGGAAATACAAATAAGGAAAATCACTTACGATATATTAGCGGTACTGTCCTAACAGGTAAGGCAATTACTAAGGATGGCTATTTGGGTGCTTACGATAATTTAGTATCTGTAATAAGAGAGGGAGATTATTATGAATTTCTTGGTTGGGTACTTCCTGGGCTAAAGAAATTTAGTCTATATAGAATATTCCTATCTGGCTTTATCAATCTTTTGCCAAAGCAATTTAGAAACCCAGTTGACATTGATACCAACCTACATGGTGGTAAGAGAGCATTAGTTATTACAGGAGAATTTGAGAAGGTTTTGCCATTAGATATTTATCCAATGCAATTAATTAAGGCATGTATTATTGAAGATATTGATCTAATGGAAGAGCTTGGTATATACGAGGTGGATGCGGAAGACTTTGCACTTTGCGAAGTTGTTGATGTGTCGAAAACTGAAATACAAGAAATAATTAGAAATGGTCTTGAACTAATGAGAAAGGAACTTGGAGAATGAAATGGGTAAAAAATATAATTGATAATTTGAAGCCTAATTTTTCAAAGGGAGGAAAGTTCCCTTGGCTTCATTCCACATTTGATGCCTTTGAGACATTTGCTTTTGTGCCAAAAACAACCACTAAGACAGGAGCACATTTCAGAGATGCAAACGATATGAAGAGGACAATGTTTCTTGTTGTTATTGCACTAGTGCCTGCTCTTTTGGTAGGAACATATAATATAGGCTACCAACATTTCCATTCATTAGATACTTCTATAGGATTATTCGATAATATATGGGAAAACTTATGGTTTGGTATTGTAAAGATTCTACCTATAGTACTTATATCCTATATTGTTGGACTAGGAATTGAATTTGCCTTTGCACAATGGAGAGGTCACGAAGTTAATGAGGGCTATCTAGTAACGGGTATGCTTATCCCACTTGTTATGCCTCCAGATGTTCCACTATGGCAATTAACTTTAGCAATTATTTTTGCAGTAATTATAGGCAAAGAAGTATTTGGGGGAACAGGAATGAACTTCCTAAACCCAGCACTCTTAGCACGTGCTTTCCTATTCTTTGCTTTCCCAAGCTCAATGTCGGGAGATAAAGTTTGGATAGCAGAAAAAGCAGACGCATTTTCAGGAGCAACGCCTCTTGCAGAAATGATGGTGGGTGGTCATCACCCTTCCTTATCTTTCTTAGATATGGTTATTGGATTTATGCCAGGCTCAATTGGTGAAACATCAGTGATTGCAATTCTATTAGGAGGAATTCTTCTTCTAATAACAGGGATTGCAAACTGGAGGATAATGCTTTCAGTATTTCTTGGGGGAACATTTATGGGTCTAATTTTTAATTTCTTTGGTTCCAACTCATACACACAACTTCCATTCTACTACCATTTTGTTATGGGAGGTTTTATGTTTGGAGCAGTCTTTATGGCAACCGACCCAGTTACTGCATCACAAACAAATAGAGGGAAATGGATATATGGTTTCTTAATTGGACTTATGGCGGTACTTATTCGTGTAGTAAACCCTGCATACCCAGAAGGAATGATGTTATCGATATTACTTCTAAACGTTTTTGCACCACTTATAGATTATTTTGTAGTGGATTCAAATATTAGAAAAAGAAAGAAACGTTGGAATTTGAAAGGAGGAGAAAATGTTTAGTAATAGATACATTTTTATATATGCAACAGTATTAGTTGTTTTTTCAGCACTTATTCTAACCTTAGCGGCTGTTGGACTAAAACCATTCCAAGACAAGAATATTAGAGTGGAGAAGATGCAACAACTATTAGGAGCTGTTGGTGTTGAATCTGATGCAAAGAATGCAGAAGAATTATTCAATAAGTATTTTACAGAACAACATGCTGTTAATAGCAAAGGAGAGATTATAGGTTCTGTGGTAAATGGCAAACAAGTAAAGGGAGATATCAATCCATTTGCTCTAGACATTAAAAAAGAAATGGCTTTAGTTAAGGCTAATAATCCTTCAGCAAGTCTTCCAATATATATATTCGAAAAAGATGGGAAGAAATCCTATGTTGTTCCAGTAAATGGAAATGGACTATGGGGAGGAATCTGGGGAAATATTGCTTTTGCAGAAGATCTAAACACTATTGTAGGAGTTAATTTCGACCATAAATCAGAAACCCCTGGTCTTGGGGCAGAAATAGCTACCACATCTTTTCAAGATCAATTTAAAGGTAAGACAATTTTTGATGGAGATGATTTCAAATCTGTTGAGGTAATAAAGAGAGCGGATAAAAATAATCCCCATCAAGTTGATGCAATTTCTGGAGGAACAATAACCTCTAACGGAGTTTCCAAGATGTTACAAAACTGCTTGAAATACTATATCCCTTATTTTAACTCCCTAAAAAATTAATCTTATGGCAGATATAAATTTTAAACTAATAAAGAATCCTTTATCCAAGGAAAACCCAATCACGGTACAAGTTTTGGGTATTTGTTCTGCTTTGGCTGTTACTGCTAAGCTAGAACCAGCAGTGGTAATGTCTTTAAGTGTTATTGCTGTTGTGGTATTATCCAACTTGATAGTATCTCTTTTAAGAAAAACAATACCTTCAAGAATTAGAATTATTGTTCAATTGGTAATAGTTTCGCTCCTAGTAATCTTAGTTGACCAAGTTCTTAAAGCCTTTGTTTACGAAGTAAGCAAACAATTATCAGTATTTGTTGGACTTATTATCACAAACTGTATTGTAATGGGACGACTTGAAGCCTTTGCTATGAGTAATAAACCATTTGATTCAGTCTTAGATGGGATTGGAAATGGATTAGGCTATTCTGTAATCCTTATTACTGTTGGATTTATTAGAGAACTTTTTGGTAGTGGCACTCTTTGGGGCTACCCAATAATACCACAATCATTCTACGAAATGGGCTACCAAAACAATAGTTTAATGATAATGCCTCCAATGGCACTAATAATTGTTGGAATAATAATATGGATACAAAGATCAAGGAATAAAGATCTTTGCGAAAACTAGTAACACTTAAGAATTTGAAATTATGCAAGAAATAATAAATATATTCGTAAAGTCAATCTTTGTTGACAATATGATTTTTGCCTTCTTCTTAGGGATGTGTTCCTATTTGGCAGTATCTAAAACTGTTAAAACATCCATAGGATTAGGCTTAGCAGTAGTATTCGTCCTATTAATAACCGTTCCTGTAAACTACCTTATCGATAATTTCCTCCTAAAAGAAGGAGCCTTAGCTTGGATTAGCCCAAAACTAGCAACAATAGACCTAAGTTATCTAAGCTTTATTATCTTTATAGCAGTAATTGCTGCAATGGTACAGCTTGTTGAAATGTTTGTAGAAAAAACATCTCCTGTTCTCTATGCCCAATTAGGAATATTCCTCCCTCTTATAGCAGTAAACTGTGCTATACTTGGAGCCTCCCTATTTATGCAAGAAAGACAATATTCAAATATAGGTGAAGTAACAGCCTTTGCATTAGGATCAGGAATAGGATGGTTTTTGGCAATTGTTGGAATTGCAGCCATAAGAGAAAAATTACGTTATTCTCAAATACCTGCCCCCCTAAAAGGACTAGGTATTACCTTTATTATAACAGGACTTATGGCAATAGCATTTATGAGCTTTTTAGGAATAAAATTATAGGACTAAACCAAACTTAGAAGAAATGGTAAAAATATTAATAATAAGCGTATTAGTTTTCTTAGTAATTATCCTCCTACTTGTTTGGATGTTACTATATGCCCGAAAGAAACTACTACCACAAGGAGAGGTTAAATTAACAATTAACGGAGAGAAAGAAATCATCGTTCAACCGGGATCAACCTTACTTTCAACCCTTGCAGAAAACAAAATATACCTTCCCTCAGCTTGTGGAGGAGGAGGAACATGTGGACTATGTAAATGTCAGATAACAGAAGGAGGAGGAGAAGTTCTTCCAACCGAAAAGCCACATCTTAGCCGTAAGGAACAAATGAATAATGTACACCTTAGTTGCCAAGTGAAAGTTAGGCAGGATATGAAAGTGCAAATACCAGACGAAGTATTTGGAATAAAGAAATGGGAATGCGAAGTGGTATCCAATTGCAATGTGGCAACCTTTATAAAAGAATTTGTAGTAAAGCTTCCAGAGGGAGAGAGATTAAATTTCCGCTCAGGAGGATATATACAAATTGATGTTCCAAAATGTCAAGTAGATTTTAAGGATATTGAAGTATCTGACAAATACCACGAAGACTGGGATAAGATGAAAATTTGGGATCTGCAAATGAAGAATCCAGAACCAGTATATAGAGCCTATTCAATGGCAAACCACCCAGCCGAAGGCAATATAGTGATGTTAAATATTAGAATAGCAACCCCACCATTTGACAGAAAAGCAGGAGGATTTAAAAAAGTTAATCCAGGAATATGTTCTTCCTATATTTGGGCACTTAAACCAGGCGACAAAGTAAATATTTCAGGACCATATGGCGACTTCTTTATAAAGGATACCAATAAGGAAATGATGTTTATTGGAGGAGGAGCAGGAATGGCACCAATGCGTTCTCATATATTCGACCAATTTATAACCAAAAACACCCATCGCAAAGCTACATTTTGGTATGGAGGACGTTCCCTAAGAGAATTATTCTACTGCGATCACTTTGAAGAAATTGAAAGAGATCACGAAAACTTTAAATTCCATATTGCATTAAGCGAACCAAAGCCAGAAGACAACTGGAATGGATATATAGGCTATATTCATCAGGTAATCTTTGATAATTACCTAAACAACCATCCCGAACCAGAAGAAATAGAATACTATCTTTGCGGTCCAAAACTAATGACAGATGCAGTAGTATCTATGTTAGATAAATTAGGAGTGCCAAAAGAGAATATAATGTTTGACGACTTCGGAAACTAATAACCTATTAGCCAAAGAAAGCATTAGACTAATGATAATAGGCGAGAAAATAAAGAATATAAATTTCAATCAAATCACTCTTGGAGAAGAATACGATGACTGTATCTTCTCCAACTGTGATTTTTCAGGGATGATAATAGATAATACAATCTTTGAAGACTGTATCTTTGACTCATGTAATTTCAGCCTGGCAAAGATAGAAGCCTCCCTTCGAGACGTTTATTTTAAGGAATGCAAAATGACAGGCACAAATTTCACAAAACTAAAAAGCTTTTCATCCTTTAGCTTTGAAAAATCTAATTTAGAATATGCCACATTTATGAGGGCAAAACTCCGAAAAACCAAATTCACTGATACAAGCCTAATAGAAGTGGATTTTTCTCAGACCGACCTCACAATGTCAGTACTTAAAAACTGCGACCTAAGCCGAGCCCTATTCTCCAACACCAACTTAGAGAAAGCCGACCTAAGCACATCCTATAATTTCGTAATCGATCCCAATAACAATAAGATAAAAAAAGCCATATTCTCCAAAGAAGGACTAATAGGCCTAGTACTATCATTTGGAATAAGAATAATAGATTAGCAACCCCTCAAAAATAAAACCCCAAAACAATTTACTGAATCACCGTTTTAAAAAAATGAAACGAAGATTCAAGAAATTAAAACGGTGATTCATTAAGACCCCTTCTTTTCAAATTTAAACCCCTTCTTTTTTAAAAAAGGTTAAGTCTTTTTCAATTTATATTAAGTCTTTTTCTAAAAAGAGTAAGTCTTTTTTTATAAA
>Ga0172378_10000892_pt1 | contig 27014 bp, 22 predicted proteins | sample GrowelOW332metaG_FD_119755 | JGI IMG/M metagenome (GOLD analysis project Ga0172378, IMG submission 119755) | Groundwater microbial communities from an aquifer near a municipal landfill in Southern Ontario, Canada - Pumphouse #3_1 metaG | ecosystem: Environmental > Aquatic > Deep subsurface >...
GCTAACATCAAAGACATAGCCTCAGCCTGAGCCTGACGGGAAAGCGGAACATGGACAGCCATCTGATCACCATCGAAATCAGCGTTGAAGCCCGGGCAGACAAGAGGATGCAGACGGATAGCCTTGCCTTCAATCAGAATCGGCTTGAAAGCCTGAATACCAAGACGGTGAAGAGTAGGAGCACGGTTCAAGAGAACCGGGTGATTCTTGCAGATAGCTTCAATAGCGTCATAGACTCGCGGATCGTTCTTGGCAATCAGTTCATCAGCCTGACGCTGACTGGTAATAGTGGAATCCTTCTGATCGATGAGATAGTGAGCAATGAAAGGACGGAAGAGCTGAACAGCCATCTCACGAGGCAGACCGCATTCATCCATATTAAGAGTCGGACCGACAGCAATAACTGAACGTCCGGAATAATCGACACGCTTACCTAACAAGTTCTGACGGAATCTTCCCTGCTTGCCTTTAAGGGCAGAAGAAAGAGACTTCAAAACATTGCCATTAATAGAAGATGAAGGCTTGTTACGGCGATCATTATCAATCAAAGCATCGACAGCTTCCTGAAGCATACGTTTTTCGTTGAGTAAGATGACGGTCGGAGCATGCTCCTCGATTTCCTTCTTGAGACGGTTGTTCTTAATGATGACCTGACGATATAAGTCGTTTAAATCAGAGGTAGCATAACGGCCACCATCAAGTTGCATCATCGGACGAAGATCCGGAGGAATGACTGGTAAAACAGTCAAAACCATCCATTCCGGCTTGATACCGGAATTCTTGAAGGACTCCAAAACCTCAAGACGTTTGATGGCCTTGATACGTTTCTGGTTCTTTTCGCCAACGGAATTCTTAAGTTCCTTGGAGACTTCTTCGATTTCCTTATCTAAGTCAATTTCCTTCAAAAGCTTCAAGACGGATTCAGCACCGATTCCGAATTCAGCACCGGTATAACGATGGACAAAGTTGCTGACAGTGATGAAATCGAAAGGCTGAGAAGGCTTACGGATATGATTAAGGATTTCAACACCCTTAGCATAATCCGAATCGCCATCATGGAGTTTTCCACCCTGAAGAATTTCCGTATCAATGACTGTGGCAAAAATATCACGGGCAGTCTTTTCATCCAAAACTGCACGATACTTCAAAGTCTTAGAGATACCAGGATTTGTGACAATATGAGAAACAAAGTAGACAACTTCTTCCAACTGCTTAGGCGGAATGCCAAGAACCAGACCCATCTTGCTAGGTGATCCCTTGACATACCAAATATGAGCGCAGGGGAAAGCTAACTTGATGTAGCCCATACGTTCACGTCTAACAGCCTTCAAAGTGACTTCAACACCGCACTTCTCGCAGACCTTGCCAGCAAAGGATGATTTCTTATAGTGACCGCAGTGGCACTCATAATCCTTCACAGGTCCGAAGATCTTTTCACAGAAAAGACCATCCGGTTCCGGCTTCTGAGAACGGTAGTTGATGGTTTCCGGCTTGGTGACTTCACCATGTCCCCAGGAGACAATCTGCTCAGGACTGGCTAAACCAATCTTGATAGACTTCAGCTTATTGAGATCAAACATTAATCCTGACCTCCTTAATTGTTCTCATCATCGTCTGAAGAATTCTTCTTCTCCAGATTCTGATTATCTTCTTCTTCAGAAGGAAGGATATCGAAATCATCACCTAAATGAGCGTTGTGCGCCTTTTCCATTTCTTCACGTTCTTCACGCTTAGTATCATAGTTGACAATATCGTGGTGAATACGTCTGGAATCACGTTCGGCATCTTCGGAGATGGTATTCATATTGATCGGATTACCCTTATCATCCTGAAGCTGAACATCGATAGCTAAGCCCTGTAATTCCTTGATGAGGACACGAGTGGATTCAGGCATTGACGGCTTAGGAATCGGATTGCCCTTCAAAATAGCTTCGTAAGTCTTATTTCTACCGACCATATCATCAGATTTGATAGTAAGCATTTCCTGTAATGTGTAGGCGGCTCCGTAAGCTTCCAAAGCCCAGACCTCCATTTCGCCGAAACGCTGACCGCCGTTCTGGGCCTTGCCGCCAAGAGGCTGCTGAGTAACTAAAGAATAAGGTCCAATAGCACGGGCATGTAGCTTATCTTCGACCATATGGTCAAGCTTAATCATATACATGACACCGACAGCAATACGGGAATCAAATCTCTCGCCAGTCTGACCATCATATAAGACTGTCTTGCCATCAGAATCAATACCGGCCTTATCCATGAATTGAGCGATTTCTTCGTTAGAAGCACCGTCAAAGACAGGAGTAGAGACCTTGATACCTAACTTCTTGCAGGCAAAACCTAACTGAACTTCCAAAACCTGACCGATATTCATACGGGAAGGAACACCCATTGGAGAGAGTAAAATGTCAATCGGAGTGCCATCTGGCATATAAGGCATATCTTCAACAGGAAGAATACGGGAAATAACACCCTTGTTGCCATGACGTCCGGACATCTTATCACCGACCTGAATCTTTCTCTTCTGAACGACATACACCTTGATGGATTCAAGAACATCCGGCTGGAGCTCATCGCCCTTAGCACGGCTGAAAGTCTTAACATCCAAGATGATGCCTTCACCGCCATGAGGAACCTTTAAAGAAGAATCCTTGTCTTCATCAGACTTGGAACTGAAAATAGATTTCAAAAGGTGATCATTGTTAGTCTCAGTAACTTCACCCTTAGGAGTGACCTTGCCGACTAAGATATCGCCTTCCTTGACTTCGGCACCGACAATAACGACACCTCTTTCATCCAGGAAAGCCTTCTTCTCTTCAGAAAGGTTAGGAATATCACGAGTAAACTCTTCATCACCCAACTTGGTCTTACGACGATCAACGGAATATTCCTCAATGATGATATTAGTGAAAAGATCATCAGAAACACAGCGCTGAGAAATAAGGACAGCGTCCTCGTAGTTGTAACCATGCCAAGTAGTGAAAGCAATCAGGACGTTCTGACCTAAAGCCAATTCACCATCATCCATAGAAGGACCATCAGCAATAATCTGATCTGGCTTGATGATATCTCCAACCTTAACGATTGGAGTCTGGTTGATGCAAGTACGCTTGTTGGAGCGGATGAACTTCTTTAAGTAATAAGTCTTCTCGCTTCCGTCATCCTGAAGAATCTTGATCTTCTCACAATCAACATAAGTGACCTTACCGCCTTTAGCAGCAATTAAGGCTTCACCGGAATCGTGAGCAATCTTATCTTCAAGACCAGTACCGACAAACGGAGCTTCAGGATTAAGTAAAGGCAAAGCCTGACGCTGCATATTGGAACCCATCAAAGCACGTTTGCCATCATCGTTTTCAAGGAAAGGAATACAGGCAGCGGCGATAGAGACAATCTGCTTAGGTGAAGCATCGATGAAATCGACCTCTTCACGTTTAGCCATGATGTATTCACCATTGCAACGAGCAGAAATAATTTCATCCATGATGGTATTAGTCTTCTCATCGACATTGGCATTAGCCTGAGCGATGATATGATTCTTTTCGCCATCAGCAGTCAGCCATTTGACATCAGCGGGATTGTTATCAACAACACACTTATGGACTGGACGATAAGGAGTCTCAATGAAACCATAGTCATTGATACGAGCGTAGCAGGCGAGGTTGGAGATCAAACCAATGTTCTGGCCTTCAGGAGTTTCAATAGGGCAGATACGGCCATAATGAGTAGGATGGACATCACGGACAGCAGAAGAAGCACGGTCTCTAGTAAGACCGCCACGTCCTAGAGCAGAAAGACGACGCTTGTTAGTTAATTCAGCTAACGGGTTAGTCTGATCCATGAACTGAGAAAGAGAATCGGAGTTGAAGAACTGGTTGACAGCACTCGTTAAAGCTTTGATATTGATCAAAGAAGAAATAGTTAACTGGGAAAGATCAGAAGTGGACATTCTATCGTGAATAGTTCTCTTCATCTTGCTTAAACCGGCACGGAACTTTTCCTGAATCAATTCACCGACACAGCGAACACGCTTGTTGCCGAGATGATCAGTATCATCGACATCACCGATATTTTCAGCTAAGTTAAGCATATAGGATAAGGAAGCCACAATATCAGCGATGGTGACATAAGTCAGGTTATTAGTTAAATCAGTTCCGACAATGTTGACAATACGTTCCGGATTCAAAGCACTGTAAACCTTTAAAAGGTTAACCTTGCCATGATCATCAAGCTCAACATTGCAGCTGAGATTGACAGTATGAGTCGGGTTGTCTTCAAAGAATTTTTCGCTCTGAAGATTAGCGACTTCTTCGTTAGTGAAACGATGACCCTTCTCATAACGGACTTCACCGTTCTTATCAATTAAGTCTTCAGCGATAACTGTTCCAGGGAGACGGTTATAGATGCCAAGCTTTTCCTGAATCTTGAATCGACCGGCCTTGCCTAAATCATAGTGTTCAGTATCGAAGAAACGCTGTTTAAGCATGATAGCGGCAGATTCAATAGTATAAGGTTCGCCAGGGCGGAGCTTTCGGAAGATGAAGCCGACAGCTTCATGAGCTCTTTCAAGAGCTGATTTCTTGGAGTTGACGGGATTCTTCTCTAAAGCCGTCTTCACGAACTGGGAATTACCGAAAAGACCGGCAATGCCAGTTACGGTATTGCTCTTAGTTCCAGCGGCATTATCCGGAAGAGTGTCATCACTTAAAGAATCAGAATCGGAAACCAATCCGATTGCTCTTAAAAGAACAACAGCCGGAACCTTCTTCTGCTTATCAATACGAACTGAAAGAACATCACGGTTATCTGTCAAATATTCAAGCCAGATACCACGAGCCGGAATGATGTCGGATCCATAAACAATGGAGGCGTCATTCTTCGGATCGATATCGGTCTTTTTAAGCATGACTTCATCAACCTTACGGGAAACATAAGCTCCCGGAGAACGTACCAATTGAGAAGCAATGCACTTTTCAGATCCGTTAACAATGAAAGTTCCAGAAGGTGTCATCCATGGGAAATCACCCATGAAGATCTTCTCCTGAGCTACACTGCCATCCGGATGCTTAAGCTGTAAAGTGACATGTAAAGGAGCACAATAAGTCAGAGCTGAAACCTTGCATTCGAAATAATCATGCTTCGGTTCGCCCCATTCAGCAGAGACATAATCCAATTCAGCAACCTGATCGGTTTCGATCAGATGGGCTCGTAAGTCCTTGTTACTCTGAACTGGAAAAATATCCTTGAATACTTCGTCTACACCTTTGTCTTTGAACCAGTTGAAGGAACTAGTCTGAATATCACAAAGATTAGGAAGCGGAACACAGGAGAATGTCTTGGAAAGATCCAAACGGTTGTTTCCGACTCTCTTGTATTTGTTCAAGTCTAAAGTTTCACCCATATTATTACCTCGTGTCTGTTTTCCGCATGCACACTAGCGGAATTCTGTCGTTGTTTAAGGCTTTGTATAAAGCCTAGTTCAGTGTACTGAGCCAGACTCCTTATAGACAACTAAGCCCACCCCGCCTAAAAAAGGCAAGGTGGGTAAAAAGGATACGTAAGAAGAATCGGGTTATTTAACTTCGACTTCGGCACCAGCAGCGACAAGCTGCTTCTTGACATCTTCAGCAGCTTCAGGGCTGATCTTTTCCTTGATGGCGACAGGAGCCTTATCAACAAGCTTCTTGGCATCCATTAAGCCTAAACCAGTGATGGCCTGAACAGCCTTGATGCAAGCAACCTTGGCAGTACCAAAGGACTTGAGGATAACAGAAACCTCAGACGGACCTTCAGCAGCCTTAGCGGCACCAGCAGCCGGAGCAGCAACAGCGGCAGCAGCCTTGACACCGAACTCATCTTCAATAGCCTTGACGAGATCCATGATCTCGACCATATTCATCTCCTTAAGACCGGCGATGACTTCATCCTTATTTAACTTAGCCATTTTCATTTCCTCCAATTAATGGTTTTACTAATTGTCTTCTCGACTAGTTGGCACTAGGAGCCGGAGTAGCACTAGCTACAGCGGGAGCATCGGCCTTAGGAGCCTTATCGGCAACAGCCTTGAGAGCTAAAGCGAACATGGTAAGCGGAGCCTGAAGAGTAGAAAGAACGATAGAAATAGCGTTCTCCTTGCTTCCGACAGCGGCTAACTGGCTCAGCTTAGCTTCATCGCAATACGTACCATCAATCATTCCGCCTTTGACACTGAACTGCTTGTGCGCGGCTTCGAAGTCCTTCAAAACCTGTAGTCCGGATCCTTCCTTTTCGGAAGAGACGATGCCATTAGGTCCTTTCAGACAAGCATCCAACTGGGCAAGACCATCTTCATCGATAGCCTTTCTCATCAGTGAATTCTTCTGAACGGAGAGACGAGCACCGGCCTTCTTAAGGTCGATACGGAGCTGGTTGACTTCAGCGACCGTGAGACCAGAATAAGAGACAACGATGGTTGAATGAGATTTCTTGAGAATGTCATTTAACTTACTGACGGTCTCTTTTTTCTCAGCTAAGATCTGCTGATTCATCTTTTCACCTCCTTTTAGGTATGGTGTATAACAACAATATACTGTTTGACGTTGCTCATATCCTCGGTAACAAATTGAGCCTTGTAGGGCAGTTACTGTCTTAGGTATATTGAAGCACCCGAATCATGTCTTCCCGACACAGCTATATATAATAGGTTAGTAGTTAGATAGCAATCTTGATGCCAGGACCATAGGTGGAAGAAACAGTGCAAGACTGAATATAGACACCCTTGATCGTAGCAGGACGAATCTTGTTGACCATATCAACAATGGTATTGAGGTTGTCAGTAAGATACTGAGCAGTGAAGCTAGCCTTACCGAAGTTGACAGCTAAATTTCCATCCTTATCATTACGATAAGAGATCTTGCCGTTCTTGATTTCCTTAATAGCATCGCCGATGTTGTTGGTAACAGTGCCAGTCTTCGGGTTAGGCATTAAGCCCTTAGGTCCTAAGACACGGCCCATTCTTCCTAAGAGGCCCATCATATTCGGAGTAGCGACGATAACATCGAATCCGAACCAGTTCTCCTTAGTAATTTTGTCGAGCATATCCTGCTGACCGATGAAGTCGGCTCCAGCAGCCTTAGCCTCATCAACCTTATCAGTGATAGCTAAGATCTTCTTAGTCTTTCCGTTGCCATGTGGAAGAACAACCGTTCCTCTTAACTGCTGATCAGCCTGCTTAGGATCAATGTTGAGCTTGAAGACAACATCAATAGATTCATCCCATTTGGCAGTAGCAGTCTTCTTGACTAAATCACAGGCTTCGGCAGTAGTGTACTTCTTGCCCTTCTCAATAAGCTTGAGGCTGGCAGCATATTTTTTGGTTAATTTCATTGTCGGTATCTCCTTTAGTCGATAATCTCTAAGCCCATTGACTTAGCAGATCCTTCGACACATCTTTCAGCAGCTTCAAGTGAATCAACATTAAGATCCTTGAGTTTGTACTCAGCAATCTTCTTAATGTCTTCCTTCTTGACCTTGCCGACAGCTACTTTAGCATTCCCGCCACGATCAGCGCCCTTACGGCCCTTCTCGAGACCGACAGCCTTCAGTAAGAGATAGGTAACAGGAGTAGTCTTGAATGACATATCGAACGTACGATCTTCATAAATGGTAAGAACGCAGGGAACAACCTCGCCTTTACGATTGGCAGTCTTAAGGTTGAACTCCTGGCAGAATTTGCCACCGATTCCAAAAGGCCCTAACTTTTGACCTAACTTAGCCGGATTGGCTCCGCCGCCTTCAGCACGAATAATCATCTGTCTTGTGACTTTTTTCACGATTGATTCCTCCTTTGATTGAAATCACGTGTGTGGTACTTATCAGTCGTCACTGACTTCCCACTGATTAGGTTTGCGCCTATAAAAAGGGCACAAAAATGCCTAACCTGATAAATTATACTAATATAATAATCTATATGCAAGAAAATCTTGTGTTTCTTCCTTGAAACGTCCCCTGGACTGTGGTATATTATCCCTTGCTTTGCATATAGCAGAGCTCACTTATGTTCCGCTAGGAGCGTCACACCTATGAACTTAAGGACAACACAATAATTTCCAAAGGAGAAACAAACCAATGAACAAAAATTTAGTTCAGCAGGTCACTGCTACTCAGATCAGAAACGACATCCCTGATTTCGCTACTGGTGATACCGTAAAAGTTATGGTAACCATTAGAGAAAACAACAAGGAAAGACAACAGGCCTTCGAGGGCGTTGTCGTCAGCGTTAGAGGATCTGGAGCTAGCCGTACCTTCATCGTCAGAAAGGATTCTGCCGGTGTCGGAGTCGAAAGAAACTTCTTCATCAATTCGCCTATTCTTGCTTCAGTCGTTGTTCTTAAGCATGGTAAGGTCAGAAGACATAAACTTTACTATCTTAGAAACTTATCTGGCAAGGCTGCTAGATTGGAAGAAATCATCCGTAAGGATAAGATTGCTAACAATATAGCTGCTACTAAGACTAACGCCGATAAGAAAAAGGCTGCTGAAAGAGAAAAGAATAAGGAAGCCAAGGAAGCCAAAGTCGCTAAGACTGAAGAAGCTGCCAATACTGCCGAAGTCAAAGCTCCGGAAGCTAAGTAAGCTTCAGAAGATAATCCCTGATTCCTTCTTATTCTCAAAACATCAAGTGACATATGACCGCTATCTTCGGATAGCGGTTTTTTATTTTAAATATAGGTGTCATCATACAAATATAAAAAGGCTTTGATAAGCACAGCATTTTTTAACTAAAGGTAATCCTTGGATTCAATCCAAGAAGAATCTATTTCTTAATTAGTTTTAATCAGCCATCTTTATTCTTAAGTCTTTAGTTGCTTAATAAATCATATTATTATTTTAATTAAAAAAGAGGCTACCAAAGAACTTAATCTTGGTAACCTCTTTAAAGGAGGAACTTATCTAAATTGTAAGAGAGCTGTTTTAGGCAATGTCAGCATCAACACTGGAATCGTAGGTAGCTTCAGGATATAAGGCTGTAACCTTAGTCTTGAAAGTAGCGATAGCAGTAGCATACGGAGTGCCAGCAAAGTAATCATGCATAGCATTCTGATACTGTTCATTGCAGCCCTGATCATAAGCTGACATAGCAGTCATCTTGATATCAGCAGCAGTTTTTTCGAAGAGAGCAATATGGTTCTGTCCGCCTAAGAAAGCTGAACCATAAGATGTATCAGTAGCAATCTTATGCATAGCAGTCTTATTGTTGCAATAATCTTCAGTCTCACGAGTGATTTTTTCAGCAATAGTAGAATCACAGGTCATGGACTTCATGATGTCAGCGACATCGGACTTATTATCAGTGCCATTAGCTCCGCAAAGCCAAGTGCCACCCCAATAGTAGTTAGCCGGACCACGGCAGACACGGTATTTGCCAAATAAGCCATTGCCGACTTCTTCTTTGCCACCATCTTTGACAGCAGTCGCTAAGGAATTTCCCTTTAAGGTGAAGTTAATACCCCAAGTGGAATAGAAGAATCCGAAGACATTGCCAGTCGGACCCTGATCCTTGCCCCAATCAGTATCCCAGAGCTTAGTCTTATGAGAATAAGCAGAATCAGTATAAGACTTAGTCTGTTTTACCCATTTCTTGATTTGAGGATCAATAGAGATCTTGCCAGAATCGTCAGCCCAGGCCTTAGAAGCGTTGTTGGAGAAGGTACGATAAGAATCATCATATCCAGAAAGCATATAATGTTCCTTAGCCTTCATCTGAGCAGCAACAGCATCGAATTTATCCCAAGTATCAATCTTGGACTGAACTTCAGTCGGATCAGAAGTTCCTAAAACATCTTCAGCGATATCGGTTCTGTAAGCATAAAGACCAGGAGTAGCCTGCCAAGAAACACCTTTTAAAGCACTGCCTCTGCCAGAACGTGTATCGGTAGCGATGACCTTGGTGTAGTCATACATATCGGAAGTATCAGTATTAGTCAAGCCTAAGTCCTTGACATCAAGAGAATAATCAGAGTTTGCATACTTAAGAGCATAATCAGCTTCCATTAAGAACATATCAACCTTGTCATCAGCAGCAGCTGTATTCTGAGCAGCAAGAGCTTTATCAAGAGCAGTCTGATAAGCGTTGCCATCATTAGCTACGATAATGAACTTGACAGTATTTCCGTTCTTAAGAGTGAAAGTGTCGTCGCCATTGTCTTTAGCAATGTTAGGATAATAAGATTTGAATTTGCCTTCGAATTCATTATTCCAGCAACGAATGTTGATAACTTTGCCACCATCACTGACATCAGCGGAATAAGACGAAGTCTGATTTCCACAAGAAGCTAATCCAGCAACAGCACCTACGCAGCATAACAGAGTGAGAACGTTCTTTTTCATAATAATTTTTACCTCCCGTTTTCCTCTCTATCCGGATCAGAACCTACCCTAACGTGTTGGATCCCAGCGACCAAATACAGTGTCGCTTCGCTGTCTGCCCCTTGAAGCCTTTTGTCAAAAGCATGAGGGTCATGCCTTGAGGTGTAAGGGCTTCCGTAATCGATTTCGAGAACATTATAGTGAGGCTTGAAAGACAAAGTCAAGAAAAAACGTTTTCGAAAAGTGAAAATGAAAAATAAAATACAATAATATTGTATTTTCCCCACAAAATATTTTTGTTAAATTTTTTTGTTGTTGATTTTTGGGGGCAAAGTTTTATACTAAAGGTGGCTTTACGAAACCGATTAAGTAGGCTAAAAATCAAATAAATTAGAGGTTTCACGCTAAGAAAGGGCATAAAAACTATGAAATTCGGTCACTTTGATGATATTAATAAAGAATATGTTATTGAAACCCCTCATACACCGCTTCCATGGATTAACTATTTAGGAGTAAATGATTTCCATTCTTTGATATCAAATACTTGTGGCGGCTACTCTTTTTATAAAGATGCTAAGCTAAGAAGAATCACTAGGTATAGATATAATAATGTCCCTCGTGATATATCTGGGCGATTCTTTTACATCAATGAAAAGGGTACCATCTGGAATGTTGGATATCTGCCAACAAAAGCCAAATTGGACTCTTATTCCTGCCGTCACGGAATGTCTTACACAATATTTGATTCGTCAAAAAACGGTTTAGAGGCTAAACTTACCTGTTTTGTCCCTCTTAATGATAATTGTGAGATCAACAAACTTGAACTCATTAATAACACTGGACGTGAAAAGAAATTCAGTCTTTATGGTGCGGTTGAATTCTGTTTATATAATGCTGTTGATGATGCAAATAACTATCAGAGAAACCTCAATTTAGCTGAAGTGGAAATCGATAATAATACCATCTATCACAAGACTGAATACCGTGAAAGAAGAAATCATTATGCTTTCTTCTACTGTTCCAAGAAGCATGACGGCTTTGATACCAGCCGTGATGAATTCTTAGGTCTAGAAAATGGCTGGGATAATCCTGAATGTGTTTCTAAGAAAATCAGTAAGAATTCAGTCATTCATGATTATTATCCAATTGGCTGCCATCGTCTTGACTTAGTATTAAAGCCTCATGAAAAGAAGACAGTCATCTTCCTCTTAGGATATGTTGAGAATCCCGAAGATCAAAAATGGGAAAAGCCTGGAATCATCAATAAAGCCAAGGCCAAAGAAATGATTGAGAAGTATAAGAGTCCAAAGAATGTTGATCAAGCCTTCAATGACTTAAAGAAATACTGGGATAATCTGCTGGATACCTTTACCATCAGCTCCAATCTTCCAAAATTTGATAGGATGGCCAATATCTGGAACCAATATCAGTGCATGATCACCTACTTAATGAGTAGAAGCGCCTCTTACTATGAAACAGGTACTGGAAGAGGTATGGGTTTCAGAGACAGTTGCCAGGATTTATTAGGATTCGTTCATTTGATTCCCGATAAAGCCAAAGAAAGAATCATCGACATTGCCTCTATTCAATTCAAGGATGGATCCACTTACCATCAGTATCAGCCATTGACCAAATGCGGAAATGCTGATATTGGAAGTGGGTTCAACGATGATCCTTTATGGTTAGTGGCAGCCACCGTGGCATACATCAAAGAAACCGGCGATAAAACCATTCTTGATATTCCTACTCCTTTTGATAATGTCAAAGGTTCAGAGAAATCCTTATATGATCACCTACTCATTTCTTTGAATCATACAATCAATAACCTTGGTCCTCATGGTCTTCCACTGATTGGAAGAGCTGATTGGAATGATTGTCTTAATCTCAATTGCTTCTCTAAAACCGATGGCGAGTCTTTCCAAACAGTAGAAAACAACGACACTCATGTCGCCGAATCTATCTTTATCGCCGGTATGTTTGTAAAATATGGCAAAGAATTCGTTGAATTAGCCAATCATCTTGGCAAGAAAGAAGATGCCGACCATATTGATAAATATGTTAAATCAATCGAACAGGCTACCATTGACTATGGGTTCGACTATGAAGGTGGTTGGTTTAAGAGAGCCTATGATGCTTACGGAAAAGAAGTCGGTACCTCTAAATGCTTAGAAGGCAAAATATTCATTGAGCCGCAGGGCTTCTGCACAATGGCTGGTATTGGTAAGAATAAAGGCTTAGGTAAGAAAGCACTGGAGTCCAGCAAAAAGTATCTCTTTGATGACTGGGGTGCTGAATTACTCTATCCTCCGTATTCAACATACCATCTGGAATTAGGAGAAATCTCCTCTTATCCAGAAGGCGTTAAGGAAAACGGAGCTGTCTTCAATCACAACAATCCTTGGCTGACATTGGCTTTCTGTGAGGAAAATGATGCTGAAGACGCTTTCGACCTTTACAAGAGAAATGCTCCAAGTTTCATCGAAGATAAGTCTGAGATTCATAAAACTGAACCATACGTCTATTCGCAAATGATTGCCGGTCGTTTCTCTCCTTGCTATGGTCAGGCTAAGAATTCCTGGTTGAGTGGGTCAGCTACTTGGTCCTTTGTCGCTCTCTCTGAAGGAATCTTAGGAATTAAGCCACAGCTGGATGGATTAGAAATAAAGCCTTGCCTTGCTAAAGAATTCAAAGAAGTTAAGATTACAAGGAAATTCCGGGGGTCGCTCTTCAACATTGATATCATCAATAAAGGCGATAAGGAAAAGTCCATGACTGTCAACGGAGTTAGACAGGATTCGGACTTAATCAAATTAGATTCCAATACTAAAGTCTATAAAGTAGTAGTCAAGCAGTAATCGAAATTGGGGGATTAATACCATGGTTGAAGAAAAAGAAAAGAAGTTCCATAAGGAAGGATTCATTGCCCGCAAGCAACGTGAAAGAAAAGAGAAGATGCTGGGTAAGAAGCTCTTAGAGGAAGCCAAGAAAAAGGATGAAGAAAGTCCTAAAGTCTGCCCACCTGATGTTTATGTCTCCATGCAGAATATCAATAAGATCTATGACAACGGTTTCCATGCCGTCCATGACTTCTCAATTGATATCCAGCAGCATGAATTCATCGTCTTTGTCGGACCTTCAGGCTGTGGAAAATCAACAACTTTAAGAATGGTAGCCGGTCTTGAAGATATCAGTTCCGGCAACCTCTTCATAGATGGCGAATATATGAATGATATTGCTCCTAAGGATCGTGGCATTGCCATGGTTTTCCAGAGTTACGCCTTGTATCCTCATATGACCGTTTTCGATAACATGGCTTTCCCGTTAAAAATCATGCATCTTAGCAAATCCGAAATCAATGAGCGTGTCATGAATGCGGCTAAAATCCTTGAGATTGAGCCTTTGCTGGATCGTAAGCCTAAAGCCTTATCCGGTGGTCAAAGACAGCGTGTGGCCTTAGGAAGAGCTATTGTCAAGCATGCAAAGGTTCTCTTAATGGATGAGCCTCTCTCTAACCTTGATGCTAAATTACGTGTTCAGATGAGAAGTGAAATCGTTGAACTTCACAATAAGCTCAATGCTACTACGATTTATGTCACCCATGATCAGACTGAAGCTATGACAATGGCTAGCCGAATAGTCATCATGAAAGATGGCTACATTCAGCAGATTGGTTCTCCAATTGATATCTTCGCTCATCCAGTCAATCTCTTTGTTGCTGGCTTCATTGGTTCTCCGGCTATGAACTTCTTCAATGCCACTTATCAGAATGGAATCGTCACTTTAACAACTGGTGAGACAATCAAATTACCAGATGAGCTAGTCGCTGGTAAGAGCATCCCGCATGACATTATCTTTGGCCTTAGACCGGAAGATATCCATGAAGGAGACGGCTATCACGCTTCCTTATATCCGGATGATATCTTCTCCATCAATGTGACTTTAGCTGAGCTTTTAGGAAACGAATACTATATCCATACGCAGTTTGGCGGTATCAATATGATTGCTAAATTCCCAGCTGAGCATAAGCTCAAAGTCGGAGATGTCGTCAAAGTCTGCCTCAATCCCAAGAAAGGCCATATCTTCGATCCTAAGACCAACTTAGCAATCTTCTAAATAAAATTATTGTCATAAACAAACTCTTCCTTAATCGGAAGAGTTTTTTCTTTGCTAGATTAATTATTAATGAAGCTTATTTAACTTCTTTAATAATTTTTTGAAGTGTATGGAAGGAGTCTTTCTTAATCCGTTTCAGATTGTTGTTATAGTCAATATAAACAAGACCGAACCTCTTTGTATAGCCATAAGCCCACTCGAAATTATCAAACAATGACCAATAGTAATAAGCTTTAATCGGAATGTTATCCTGGTTAGCTTTATCAAGTTCTTGCAGATAGGATTCAATAAACTGGATACGGTTTTCATCATGGACTTTTTCATTGCAAAGCTTATCCTCATAACAAACACCGTTTTCCGAAATGACAATTGGAAGATGATATCTCTCATAAACATACTTAGGGCCATAATAGAGGCTCTCTGGCTGGACTTTCAGCCATTCAAAAGATGTTGAATCCTTCGGATCGCTATCATATAAAGAAACTAGCTTATTACTGATTAAACGGCATTTGTGGCCAGTATAGATATTCAAATAAACGGTAGTCTGTTTAGCTTTCTGAATCAGCTCCATGTCACCTTTTTGAATAATGGTGCCGTATTCTTTTTTGTAGTCACTTAAGATGCTCTGCGGATAGTGTCCTAAATACAATGGATCCATATATAGAGAAACCGTATAAAAGTCCTCAGCCGAAATTCTAGTATTGAAGAGTTCTTCATAACAGGCTTTTTCTAATTCTTGATTGTTTCGGTCTTCCGGTATTGGAATCGTAATGGTGTTAACAAACCCGACTTCACATTTCGGATTCTTTTTCTTTAGAATCTGATAGGCAGCAGCATGAGCAAGAAGAACATGATGGGAAGCCGCTAATAAATCACGAAGATTAGTCTTCCGTGAAGGAGCGTGTTCTTTACCAGTCAGTCCTAAGCCAATGAAGCATTGGGGTTCATTGAAAGTTAAAAAGTCAGTTACTAAGTCTGAAAGATAGTCGCTTACGGCTTGGACATAGGTGGAATAGCACTTCACTATGTCCCGGTTAACCCAACCGCCTTTTTCATCCAAATATTCAGGTAAGTCCCAATGGAAAAGAGTGCAAACCGGATTAAGGCCATGCTCTCTGATACAGGAGAGGACTCTCCTGTAGAAAGCTACGCCTTCCATATTTACACTCTGGTCTTCATTTAATATTCGGCACCAGCTTAAAGAAAGACGGAAATCCTGAATGCCTAAATCTTTAGCAATCATAATGTCTTCTTCATATCGATGATAGAAATCAAGCGCAACTTTGCCATCGCTATGATCGGATATGGCTCCTGGCTCAGTAGTAAAGACATCCCAGATAGAAGGCACTTTATGATCTAAATTATAGCCGCCTTCGACCTGATAAGAAGAAACACCGATTCCAAACCGGAAGCCTTTGTAGAACATTAGTTTAACCTTTGACAGAACCGGAAGTAAGGTTCTTGATCAATCCCTTAGAGAAGATAAGATACACAATGAGAAGCGGAAGGACAGCAACCGTCAAGAGCATATAAATCTCACCTTTATCAAACGTAGCCGGCGAAGAGCCAGTTAGCAAGGTAAGAACAATCGGAATAGTCTTCACATCACGGTTCTCTAATAGCATGGAAGGCAAGAAGAAATTGTTCCAGTTAGAGACATAAGCGAAAATGAACTGAACTGACATAGCTGGCTTCAGAATAGGTAAGACAATCTGATGGAAGATTCTGATTTCACTTGCACCATCAACACGGCTAGCTTCAATGACTTCAAAAGGAAGAACTGACTCCAAGTACTGCTTCATATAGAAGTAAGTGACCGGAGAGGCCACGGCCGGAACAATCAATACCCAGATTTGATTTGTCAAACCTAAGTCAATACAAGCCATGACTAGACCCATAGCTGATACCTGAGTAGGTATCATCATGATGGCAAGAATGAAAGTCGTAATTATTTTCTTGCCTTTGAATGAATAGATATGGGTTGCATAGGCCGTCAAGGCACTGAAATAGACCGTCAGAACAGAGGCGGAAAGGGAAATGATCAGTGAATTGCCAAAGGCTGATAGCAAGGGAATATTGGAGTCATTGAACAAAGTGTTCCAGTTAGCGGCAAAAGAACCACCAAACCACCAATGGAAACCTTTCATAATATCAGCAGATGAATAAGAAGAGTTGACTAATAAAACATAGAACGGGAATAAACAAATGATAGTCAGAATAATCATTACAAAATAAACAAAGAAACGATAGACACCTAATGAAACCTTCTCATTCTTCTTTTTCTTTGTTCTCAAAGAAACCACATTGCCAGCTGTTAAGGTACCAGCTGAGAACTTCACTTGATCCTGATTGTTCTTCATAAGTTACCTCCCTGGTCTTTAGCAAGAAGACCGTTTGTCAGCATTACATGACTATCAGTCTTGTATTCTTTCATACGCTTCTTATAAGACTTGGATTCAGCTTTGATGGCATTATAGGAAGGAACCATTGTCTTAAAGACAAAGATAGAAAGAATGCCAGTAAAGATAAAGATGATGACTGAGAGAGCACCGGCCATACCATAGTTCTTAGAAGTACGGATCATAGTGTAGAGCCACATCATAATAGTCGTAGCAGAATCGTTTGGATTGTTGACCCCGGAATTAGTGAATAACTGAGGAGCGTCAAACAACTGTAAGCCACCGATTAAAGAGGTAATGACAACATAAACAAAGATTGGTTTAAGCAATGGCATAGTGACCTGCCAGAAAGTACGGCTGGCATTAGCGCCATCTAGTCTTGCTGATTCAAAGATGGATTCATCAATACCCATAATACCTGACATTATCAGAATAGTCGTATTTCCAAACCACATAATCCAGTTAATGAAAGCAATAATCAATCTGACTGAGGTGGTATTCTGCAAAAACATAATCGGAGAATCTTTAGCAATGACGCCTAAGTCCATCAAAATTTGATTGACCGGTCCTGACTGAGCAAAGAACATTTGGAACATCATACCAAAGGCGCTAGCCATAACTAAGTTAGGCATATACATGACCGCTTTGAAGAAACCGGAGCATTTCATCTTAAGTCTGGAATCTGTGAACCAGACTGCTAATATTAATGAAAGAATAATCTGTGGAACAAAGCCGATAATCCAAATCAGCATCGTGTTCCCAAGGTATTTCCAGAATACCGATCCTGGAGCCAGTAAGGTAATAAAGTTTTGGAAGTTGTTGAAGTTAGGCCCAACAGCTGTGATTCCTAATTTGAAGTAGTATTCAAATAAGGAATAGTAAAAAGTCTGACCAAGCGGCACTAACTGGAAAATCAGGAATACTAAAAAGAATGGTATCAAAAAGAGATAACCGTATTTAGCATAATTTATCTTCTTATGATACTTGCGTCTCGGCGTTCCCCCTAATTGTTGACTAGCATCGGCCGCATCGGCTAGATTGTTGCCTGCTTCCTTTTTTCTGATCATAACGCTTTCCCCTTTTTTGAAAACAGCTCAGCTTACTTGTTGATGTTTCTTGTCGTGTTTCCCTCTTGAACACGGCCCTGCACATAGACGGTCCTTGGAATAAAGGTGTTAGGTTCTTCAATACGGCTGATGAGATTGATGGAAGCTTGCTTGCCAAGTTCGGATGAGTTTTGAACATAGGTGGTGAATACTGGACGGAAGATACGAGATATTTCAACTCCATCGTAGCCAACTAGGGACATATCTTTAGGTATGTCATAGCCAGACTGATTCAAAGCAGTGATGGCTCCAAGCATCGCAATATCGTCAGTACAAAGAATGCAAGTAGGACGGTCAGACAATGAGACAAGTTGTTTGGCTGCTCTTCCACAGGCGCGAGGATCATGGAAACGTCCTTCAATCAGGAAATCGTTGTTGACAGTTAATCCGCATTCCTGCATGCCCTTATAGAAACCAGCTAAACGCTTCTTGGTAACTTCTGTGTTTTCGCCATGGATGAAGGCAATATTCTTATGGCCAAGACTGGCAACGTAATTGACTAGTCTTTCCGGTCCTTCAGTATTGTCAGACATGATAGCAGTCGCAGAATTGAAGATGTAATCGATTGTCACTACTGGTAATCCACTATTCACCAATTCAATGATTTCGGGATTAGAGAAGTCCTCCGAGACAACTATTACACCATCCATATTGCGGTATTTGGCAATTTGATAATAAGTCATGCTACTTGCAGGGCTTTTTGATAAGAAAGTGATGTTGTAACCTTTGGATTCGGCTTCAACCTTTAAGGAATCAAGAATTGCCGAGAAGTATTCATGTTTTAAGCCGCCAGCCGTAGGATCATAGAAGATGATTCCGATTGAAAAAGATCGTTTCATTTTAAGGGCACGGGCATAGGCGTTTGGAACATAGCCCATTTCCTGAGCGACCTTTTGAACCCGTGCAATAGTTTCCTTGCTTAATTCATCAGAATTATGTAAGGCTTTACTTACTGTAGCGATAGAAGTGTTGCATTTAATGGCAATATCTTTAATTTTAATCATACTGTTACCGCTTTCTTAATCGTTTTCGTTAACATTATAGTTTTGTTCCTATTGTTTTGTCAACCCCACAGCAAAAATGTTTTGAATATATATTTTTTTGTATTTTTTTGCGATAAATACGTTGCTTTTTTAGTTTCGTTGGTTTTCGTAAAATTACGTTTTTTTGCAAAAATCGAAAACGTTTTAATCAGCTGTTTATCGCAATATTCCAAAAGCGAAAACTGTTTTCGAAAATGTTTTTAATAAAGTGTCAAGTAAAAAGGCTTGACACCACTATATGGCCATCTTATAATAATCGTGCTTTTAATCCAATTGGAGGAAATATCTATGGTTAAAATCAGATTAGCCAGAATCGGAAGAAAAGATCTTCCGACGTATCGTGTCGTCGTTAGTGATTCTCGTAAGACCCCTACTTCAGCTTGCATCGCTGATTTAGGTTATTTTGATCCTGTGACTGAAAAGTCCAACATCAATGTTGAAGAAGCCGTCAACTGGCTTAACAAGGGAGCTATTGCTTCTGATTCTGTTAAGACTATTTTCAAGAAGTTTGGTATCAACAAGCAGTTTGCTGATGCTAAGAATGCTGCTAGAAAGGCTCTTGATGACAAGAAGACCACTAAGAAGAAGCATTCTGCTCCTAAGAAGAGAGTCAGAGCTAAGAAGGTTGTTGTAGCTCCGGCGGCTAAGACTGAAGAGGCCCCTAAGGCTGCTGAAGTTAAGGCTGATGATAAGGCTGTTGAGGCTAAGTAAAAATGGATAACACCACTAACCTCGATCTCACTGAGGATATCCGTTCTCTCATCGAGCCCTTGGTTAGCAAACCTGAGGCTTTGATGATCAAAAGAACTGATAAGCCTGAGGATCTCGGCAAGAGAGAGCAGAACTATCTCATTCTTTGCGAAAAAGAAGATTTAGGAAAACTGATCGGTCGCCATGGAGTCATCTCTGATTCAGTCCGTACTCTTCTCAACGTTTCCGTTAAGAACATGAGAAAGAAGATTCATCTTCGCTTTGAATCCTTCGAAGATTTCAATAGTTCCGCTGCTAAGTAAGCAAATAAAAAGGGGAGGCTAACCTCCCCTCTTTCTTTCTTGAGTAAGGAGAAATATAAAAAATGGCAGAAAAGAAAATCGGCCGGATTGTTAATACATATGGTATTAAAGGCCAACTGAAAATATCCGTAACTTCTTCAACCGCTGAAGACCGTTTTGCAGTCGGCAAGAAAGTCACAATCATCAATCAGCTAAATAAGAAGGAGACATATCTTATTAAGACTGAGATGATCAAGAACAGCCGTATCATCATTATCGGTTTAGACGGATTTGATGATATCAATCAAATCACGTGGATGGTCGGAAGAGATGTCTTCGCTTCCGTAAGAGCACCTAAGGGTACTTTCTTCTATGATGATTTAGTAGGCATGATGGTTGTCGATTATCAGAGTAAGGAAATTGGACCGGTTGCTAATGTCACCAAGATGCCTGGTGGTGATTATTTAGTCATCGGGAACTTCTTTGTTCCCTTCAAAGAAAATCTTTTTGTAGAATCTGTTGATTCGGACAAAAAGATCATCAAGTTAACTAAGTTAGGTTCTGAAACCTGCAAATAATGAAGATAACAATTCTTACCATCTTCCCTGATTTCTATCAAGAGTTCATCAAATCATCAATTATCGGTAGAGCAATATCTAAGGGCATTGTCGAAATCAAAATCGTCAATATCCGTGATTACTCTTTAGATAAGAACCATCGAGTAGATGATCACCCTATTGGTGGCGGTGCTGGTCTAATCATGCGATTAGAGCCTCTTTTGGATTGCCTGAAAGCTAATACTACTTCTGCAACCCACAAAATATTAATGGGACCTAAAGGTCACACCTATTGCCAAGAAGATGCCAAACGCCTTTCCAAGATGGATGATATTTGTTTGATCTGTGGCCATTATGAAGGCATTGATTCTCGCTTCAATGACTACATTAATGAAGAACTATCAATCGGTGATTTCATTTTAACCGGTGGCGAAATACCGGCTATGGCTATCACTGATTCCATTGTCCGTCTTTTAAAAGGTGCCATTGCTGATGAATCCACTAAAGAGGAATCTTTTAATGATGGCTTATTGGAATACCCACAATACACCTACCCTAAAGAATACGAAGGCAAAAAGATCCCGGATGTTCTTTTCTGCGGCAATCATCAGATCATTGATGCCTACCATCGTAAAGAAGCCATCAAAGAAACCTATCTTCATCGAAAAGATTTATTAAACAAAGCCACTTATTCTAAAGCGGACTATGAGTACCTGGATGAAATCAAGCATAATAAAACCGGTTCTTTAGAAACCAAAGAAAAGTCCGCTATGGAAAAAGGCAAAAAATTCATTAAGTGATTTTTTAATCTTTTTCTATAGTCGGGACAATTGTTATTTAGATATTACCTTGATAAACTGAAGTAAGATGTTTCTTAGCTATTTCAGTTAATTTATTAATTGTTTCTATTGGAGTCATAGCTACTGATTCATGATACATAGGAAAATAGCGAGTAATATGAAGAGGAATCTTAGGATTCAGAGAAGCAATCCACTGACATTCTTTATCCATATCTAAAGGTGAATCATTGTGAGAAGGAACAATAAGAGTTGTCAGCTCAATATGAACCTTTGCTTCATAGGAGGCTTTGATGAAAGCCTTGGTCATCTCAAAATCAGAGCCGATGTATTTAAAGTAGTCTTCACTGAATCCTTTTAAGTCAATATTCATAGCATCAATATAAGGAAGAATCTGCTTTAAGGCAAAAAGGGAGGTGCAGCCATTAGTTACAAGTACGGTTTTTAAGTTGTTTTCTTTGGTAAGCTTTGCACAGTCTTTAACATACTCGACCCCTACCATTGGTTCGTTGTACGTAAAGGCTATTCCGATATTTCCTTCGCTTTTCAAGTCCAGTGCTTCCTTTACTAGCTTGTCTGGTGAAATATAAGTGCTTCTGCTTTTTAAATTGGCTTGCGAGATTTCATAGTTCTGACAAAACGGGCACCTTAAATTACACCCATAGGAGCCAACCGAAAGTATCAAAGAGCCAGGATAAAATTCTTTGAGTGATTTCTTTTCAATAGGATCCAAAGCTAAGGAGGTAACTAAGCCATAGTTATCTGCAGCTATTATCCCGGCTTTGCTTTTTCTAGCTCTGCAAAAGCCTATTTGTCCTTCTTCTAAAAAGCAATGTCTGAAACAAATGGGACAAGTCATACATGCCTAGTGGTAGTGAAACGGTAGAGTTCCACTGCTTCTTTTTGAGGAATACCGGCTTTTCTTTTAGCTATACTGATTTGTTCATCAACAGTATCCACTCCCTCTAAATCCGGAAGTAGAATACCTTGACTGTTGTCTTTCTTGACAAAGACACCGTATTTCTTAGGATTAAGCATTTCTTTTGAAGATATTTTTTCAAAAGGCGATAAAACATCGACACTAATATCAATATAAGGTAATTCTTTAGATTTAATTGGGTCAAAGCGAGAATCAAAACTAGAGGCGCTTGCAGAATTGGAAATTATTTCCAAAGCAACATTGGCTTTAGTAGGCATGATTGTACCTATACAGCCTCTAAGTCTTTGCTCTTCATGAATGGAAACAAAGACACCGGCTTTTTGATTTAATAGTTCCTTTTCAATATTTTCATCTAAAGGCATAGGCTTCTGATTGGTCACATAATAATTGACGGCTTTGATAGCTAAAGCCGCAAAAGGATCGGCTTTCCGATGCTTGGCTTCAATTTTCTTTACCAAATCAGTTTTATACTGATCAACCAAATTTCTCTTTTCATCGATTCCTCTAACGTAATATTTCACAATGCCATAGCCAATGCCAAAGGTATCCTCATGAGATAAGACTTTTACTTCTAAGTCCCTTTGATCTAAAGCACCAGCCATTATTGCAAAACTACTGTGGCCACAGACTTCAGCTTCATCAACAAGTTCCGGATCATATTCCAGCAGGCCTTTGAAGTCAGCTGACTTCAAAGTATTCATAATGCTTTGATCATATTTAGGGCCCACTTCTTTATAGCCGTATGGACCATCCTTCTTCTGACAATGGGATAAATCACCAGAAGCCACATAGACAGCTCTACGGCCTAATTTTTCAATTGCTTTTTGAATAAGCAATCCCAATTGATAGTGCTGACTATAGGATAAACCGGATATTCCAACTCTAACCAATTTATAGGCTTTATAAAACTGATTAATGAAATAAAGAGGAACCATGGAACCATGGTCCATCGTGAAATCAGTACTGTCATTTCCGCCAAGAGTGCCAGCTGGGAATTCCTGACTACTAGCAAGGTGAGCTATCTCAGAAGTAAGTTCAGTATCATAGTCGACATCGAAGTGGCATTGAGGAGCCTGAAAATTAGTTAAGGTCGCATGGCCCTTGTCTTTTCCACAGAAAGAGAAGTAATCGGAATAGCATTCAGCATGTGGCGAAGAAATAATAATAGTATCCGGCTTAATGGACGCAATATCTTTAGCTACCTGCAAATAAGAATCAACTGTTTTCTGAACCTTGTGTTCTTCTCCTTTACCTACTTCGGATACAAGGATTGGAGCATGTGGAACAACAAATCCAGCGATAATACTCATATTTAGATTCCTTCTTCCTGAATATCATAATCAAAAAGGCCTCCAATTTAAAGGAGACCTGATTATTAAATGCAAAACAGATTATTAAGCTATCTTCCCATCATCTTCTGCATCAAATATGGATTGTTTTTTGCCATCTTCATCTGAGTCTTCATCTTATCATAAGATTCAAGAACCTGATTTACTTCTTTAGGAGAGGTTCCAGACCCATTAGCGATTCTCAGTTTACGGCTCGACTTAATCATTTCCGGATGTTTTTTTTCATCACGAGTCATGGAATTGATTATGACTTCCGTTCTCTTCAAGGCAATCTGAGCCTGATTAAGCTGTTCTTCACTGACTGAAGGCATACCAGGAATCATCTTGATAATCTTGCCTAAAGGCCCAATCTTATTGATTTGCTTCATGGTGGAAAGCATATCGGTCAAATCAAACTGACCCTGCATCATTCTGCGGCTGGTTTTATCAGCCTGTTTTTCATCAATCTTGGACTGCATTTCTTCGACTAGAGAGACAATGTCTCCCATGCCTAGGATTCGGTCAGCCATTCGATCAGGATGGAAGTTTTCCAAATCGTCCATCTTCTCACCCACGCCGGCATACTTAATTGGAATGCCAGTCAGTTTCTTGATTGATAAGGCCGCGCCACCATGGGAATCACCATCCAGCTTAGTCATGATGAGACCGGTGATCTTGATTTCCTTGTTGAAGGTCAAAGCCACATTAGTAGCATTCTGACCCGTCAAGGAATCAACTGTCAGCAATGTTTCATCGACATTGACGTTCTTCTGAATGTCCTTCAATTCCTGCATCAGCTTCTCATCGATTTCAAGACGGCCAGCTGTATCAAGAATCAGAATATCGTATTTTCCTTCAGTAGCCTTACTATAGGCCTCTTTAGCAATTACCGGAGGCAAAGCACCGCTTTTATCAGAGAAGGTATCAACCTGAGGGTCACATTTAAGACCTAAGTTTGTTAACTGTTCAATAGCAGCCGGACGATAGATATCCAAAGCACCTAGCAGGACTTTCTTATGGTTCTTGTTTTCAAATAAGTTAGCCAGTTTAGCAGCCGAAGTGGTTTTACCAGTACCTTGAAGACCGACCATCATGATGACTGTCGGACGTCCATCCATTCGAAAACAGATATCGTTGTCTCCGCTTCCTAAAAGAGTCTCCATCTTGTCATGAACAATCTTAACGACCATGTCTCCAGGCGAGACTTTGTCTAAGACCTTCTGACCGACAGCCTCATCTTTGACTTCCTTAATGAAGTCATTGACGACATCATAGTTGACATCAGCTTCCAATAAGGCTTTTTTGACCTCAAGAAGCATGTCATCCATGTTCTTCTCAGTCAGAACAGCTTGTCCTCTCAGCTTCTTGAAGATTCTTCCTAAACGGTCACCCAAGGCTTCAAATGCCATAATCGAGTTCTCCTTTTATCTTGTCAACGATGCTTTTTCTTTCAAGGTCATCACTGACAGTCAATAATTGATCTAAATCAGCTCTGATAGTCATACTCCTACTCATAAGTTTCATCTTCTCTTCATACTTATCTAATTCCTTCTCACCTTGCGACAAAGAGATAAAGACTGCATTTCTGGAAACTTGCTCATTTTGAGCAATCTCACTAAGTGACAAGTCCTGATCATAGAAGTCATTCATTCTTCTTCTAATCAAGTCAGTAAGCAAAGAACCATAGATGGATAAAAGAGTTCCATAGCGGTTCTTCCGCTCAATAGGTGTCAGTTTCATATGAGGAAGAAGAGGCAGTCAAAGAGTAAGAACACCACAGCTGTCCCTAAGAAATACATCCAGAATTCTTTGTATTTATAGAAATGAAGTTTGTCAGGGCAAATGAAGATAGCATAAATAAAAGCAATGATGACTGAGACAATCATCTCCGCCAAATAGTAGTTAGGTACCAGCATTTGAACAATGAAAGAGATGATCATGTTGAGGAAGAGACAAATTAGAATTGAACCGATAATACCCATAAGTTAGTCCTCCTCATCACCGACAAGCAAACCATAGAGATACTTGTCGAGATCAAACTCTTCTAAGTCAGTCATTTTCTCCCCTAAGCCGATGAATTTAACTGGCAAGGCTAACTGATCACGGATAGAAAGAATAATACCGCCTTTGCTGGTTCCATCCATCTTGGTAATGACAATACCGGTCAATGGAACCGAATCCCTAAAGACACTGGCTTGGTCAATACCATTCTGACCAGTATTGGCATCAATGACAAGAAGCGCTTCATGAGGTGCTTCCGGAATGACCTTCTTCATGACTCGAACCATCTTCGATAATTCATCCATCAGACCCTTTTTGTTCTGAAGTCTTCCAGCAGTATCCACAAAGACTAACTGGTAGCCTTCGTTTTTAGCCTTAGTCAAGGCATCATAGCAAAGAGAAGCCGGATCGGCATTAGGCCGAGAAAGTATATCGACTCCGACTTTGTTGGCCCAGAAAGTCAATTGCTCCACTGCACCGGCTCTGAAAGTATCGCCAGCCACTAAAAGGATTTTCATTCCGCGGTCTTTGTACTTCTTTGCCAGTTTAGCAATGGTAGTTGTCTTACCAACACCATTGACACCTGACATTAAAACCACGGTCGGACCAGAGGAAGCAAAATTAAGCTCAGTCTGGAAAGAGCCGCCCCTATTGGCGTAGCCAACAAACATCTTATCGATCAAAAGATCGTTAAGCTCTTTAGTATCTGTAATGTTCTTGGCACTGGCTTCCATGGAAGTCTCTTTGATGAGTTCCATTGAAAGATTGATGCCGACATCGGCTTCAATCAGAATTCTTTCCAAAGAATCAAAATATTCCTGGTTGATGACTTTATGGGAATTGGCTAGTTTCTTCAACCGATCAGTAAAACCAACTCGGGACTTATCAAGTCCAGCCACATATTTGTCTTCAACAGCCTTTTCTTTTTCCTTCTCAGAAAGTTCCTTCTCTTCAGGTTCATCCAGTTTATTCTGAACAGCCGGTTTGACTTCCTCGGGCTTTAACTCAACTCGAGGCTGAAAAGCGGGAATCGGTTTAGTCTCAGCAACTGTTTTTGACTCTTCAATAGGAGAAGCTGCCTCTTTTTCAGATTCAGAAACAGTCTCTTCTTTAACCGGTTCAGGAGCAACCTTATTTTCAGTTTCAGGCTGTTCAACAGGTTTCTCTTCTACTACTGGAGTTGATATGTTTTCTTCTTTGATAATAGGCTTAGGTTCTTCAGTAGCATTTGAAACCGGAGTCTCCTCTTTAGGAGTCTCTGCGACTGACTTTGTTTCTTCTTTGGCTTCAGCTACTGGAGTCTCTTCAATAGGGGCCTTAGAAGCTTCTTCTTTCTGAGCATTATCTAAAGCCTCTTGAGCCTTCTTAGCTTCTTTTTCTTCTTTTCGATGTGCAAA